>JAEEGI010021202.1_pt1 | contig 12931 bp, 9 predicted proteins | sample 8958751 | NCBI WGS metagenome assembly JAEEGI01 (sample SAMN16246545, study PRJNA631951) | gut metagenome | biome: gut microbiome; feature: rumen; material: KS-attached | host: Bos | place: Iran: Karaj | collected 2018-10 | reverse complement strand
GTTATCAGCCTTGTGCTGCCCAGATGGTCACGAGTGTAATACCGCACGTCCGAACCCGTACCGGTGGTCGAGGCGTAGATCCTCCCCGCTGCAAAGTCTGTGCTTTGAAGCGTTGTCGAAAGGGTTTTTCTATACACCAATGAGCCCATACTCAGATTTCCGGTGTAGTAATTACCGACCTTTGCCTTATCTCTTATTCGCGACATGACTTTGCTATCGTATAATCATTATCCTCATTTTCTTCGCTGAAGTCCTTATATACGACCAAATCCATATAATCGAGAATAGTAATATCAAAGAACTCGGGTCTTGCCCAATCTGCATCTTGACCATGATTCACAACTCTACGCCTATAGAATGCTGAGTCAGTATCCACGTCTATAAACGTAAAATCCTTTTGGTGAATGTATGTCTCTTCCCGACTATCATTGACATAGATGGTATCTGTACACTCGGGTTTTAACAGTAATGATATGCATGTCGATTCATATGGCCTCATTTGAATGTAATCCGTGCTATCTGTAATCGAGGTAACGTAACTATCACGGCTTAATATGACATATCCGTATTCGTCTTCAAAGGTAATCGTTACATACAATCCTACTTGAGGAAAATAATACTTTCGGATAATCGGCCGGAAACAACCTCCCAATATGGTTGTAATAACAGACAGTATCAAGAAATAATAAAAAAGCCTTCTCATCGTATTTGCTTCAGTTTTCCACTGATTTGTGCTTTTGCCCCTTGGACACTTCTTAACCAACCCTCTTTTTGTGCTTCCTGTGTCGATCTCCCTTCGCGCGTTATTACTAATCTATGTCGTTTCATTGATGTCTGATAACTTTGGTATGCATCGCAACCAAGTCTAGTTAAAAACCATGTCATGCCATTGTTCCCCGCAACATATCCAGCGGCCATATTACCAATATCTCTAGCAGAAGCATAAACCGTTTGACCAGTTGCGGATTCACTTATTGGCATACCGCGATAGATTTCCTCTTTTGTCTTGTACAAGATACTCTCTGTACCATTGGTAAGTTTGAAATCATATTCATGTCCTTCTCTTGCCTTATTCATGTAATCAAAGAGATCGACACCTTCCATTTTTTGTAGGAACATTTTCCCGCTGTTGTCATTGGGATCTATGATACTCCCAACGGCCCACTCCCCAGTATCACTATCATAGAAAGATGTTGGCGAGCTCATTACACCAATGGATTGGAAACTCCATGCACCATCTTCATTCTTATAAAACTCATAGATATTATAATCATTATTCAAAGTCCCTCCGCATACAATATAACGAGAATCTGCTGTTTCGTCTCTAATCACTAACAAATACTGTCCACCTGGATCTATAAGGTTGATTGGATTCCCCGCACAATACGCATACGGACTGATCCCGGGATACTTCTCCGCCAGCGGATCCTGTGTAGTCCATCGGACAAGGAAAGGGTCGTACATGCGTGCACCGAAATTGAGCCAGTCCAGCGAGATGCCTTCTTTCTGCTCTTCCTTCCCGGCGAAGCGCCAGCGGTTCCCGATGGCCTGCGTTCCTCCTGCCATGCGCAGGCCGAAGGGATAGTAGTCGCTACGCTCCAATACGGTACCGCTCCCGTCCGTTATCAGCCTTGTGCTGCCCAGATGGTCACGAGTGTAATACCGCACGTCCGAACCCGTACCGGTGGTCGAAGCATAGATCCTCCCCGCTGCAAAGTCTGTGCTTTGGAGCGTTGTCGAAAGGGTTTTTCTATACACCAATGAGCCCATACTCAGGTTTCCGGTGTAGTAATTACTGACCTTTGAAAACATACCCACACTGGTTCCGTCTGCAAGATACAAAAAAACCGCCTTTTCTGTATCGTCATTGGATGCCAGGGTTATTCTGTCGGGCAGGTTCAGAACATTGTATGAGACCTTCACTCCTTTCCGGCCGTCGAGAGAGAGATTGCCGCTGCCATCGTGAGTATATGTGCTTTGCACGTTATTGTCAAGGAGAGAACTCAGGGTATTCCCCTGGTAGGTATAAGCGAGCTCGTTCTGTATCTCCCCAATGGGATTGTACCTTGTCAACGTTTTGAGATTCCCGTTCCTGTCGTAGGTGATGCCAGTCTCTGCCAAAGCAAGCGTATTGGGTTGCATGGCGGACAAAAGCCTTCCCATACGGTCGTAACCGAATGCGTAGGTATGTGACGCTGATCCGTCGGCCCAATCTATCGACGCGATGTCTCCGTCGTAACGTGGAGAAGAAGACGGTGAATCCCAATAGTGATAGTGTTGGGTGAACAGCGAGTCGGACGTTGCCGTATCTACAGCGGCTATATCCTTAACCCAGCCTTGCGAGGTATATTCTTTTCCCTCCTCGATGCCGTTTCCGTAGACAGCCCCCGTTTGGCGTCCGACCTCATCATACGTGTACTGTACCGTTGCCGGAGTTCCATTGTTAAGCGTGACCGTTTCGGACAGCACCCTCCCGCGGGAATCGTAGACATATTCTGTCCGTTTGATGTCGTCTGTTGTATCCGTGGAGGAGGTCCTGTGCGCCTCGTGAATTACAAGCGGATGGCCTTGGAAGTCATATTTGACGCTGGTGCGGCTGATGCCCCCGAGAACGTTTCTTTCTACCGTCTGGATGACCCGTCCTTTTTTGTCATAGTGGAAGGCCCGTTCGATATATGATCTTCCGCCGGTGACATCAGAAGCGGCGAGCCCCAGGATCGCTTCTTTTTCGTATATTTTCATCCCACGTGAAGTTGTGTCCAGGTCGGCAAAAGACACTACTCCAGAGACAGGTAAAAAATAAAAGATAAGTTGAATGCTGAATTTCCCAGTCCCCAAACCTGTCGTTCCGGTCCGGTAATGGTCACAACCGTAACGGACTGTCTCCAGTTCCTGCACGAAGGAAAAATAGTTCGTGGAGAGGGGAACCCGCCAATCCGTGCAGCCCCCCAGGGCTGGGTAGGTGTTGTCGAAAGACGAAGCATTATACAGGTCCTGGATACTGTCACGGGAGAGCGTAGAAGAGACTATCGTTCGGTTGATCTCCCGGTTGGCATTGTCGTAGATGTGATACATCCAGCGGTTATCGGCTCTCAAGGTCGAATCCTGCTGGAGCACCATCCTTCCTCCCTTGTCATAGACGAAGTACTCCCATCCGCATCCGGGGCGACGGGAGCCGGTAATACGATTGTCCGTATCATACTCATATACAGTCGCCCACTTCGAAGCGAAGGCGGCATCGGTATAAAGGGGAGAGGCAGGCCCTAAAAGGACGCTTCCTTCAGGTGATACGACCCAGGCCAGGCGGTCATTTGCGTCGTAAATATAGTAGGTGTCGGCATAAGTGGACTCGCCCGTCCAGTCTCGGGACAGCAACAGTTTTCCCCTTTTATCCGTGTATGAGTCATGACGCTTGCCGTCAGCTGTGATGCGGGTCTCCCGAAGCAGGGAATTGTTGGAATAGGGATAACCTACCGACAGCGACTTGCCGTCAAGGGAGAGATTCATCCTGAAAACGTACGGAAAACCGGACGTATTTGATCCATATGTAATACTCGTGTATCGCTCGTCTTCGCGGAACACTTTACCCGGAAGCATCTCAAGCGCAGGCCGGTTGCTCGCAAATCCGTCGAAGCGGGTTTCCTGATAGGGGTAATCTGCGTCATCTGCGCCATAAAGATTCTCATATCTGTATGCGGCGGCGGGGACAGGCTCTATGGCTCCATTTCCATTGACAGCCACATGCGGAAGATAGGTTCGGGAATCCGTCCGGAAAAGGCTGTCCCGGTGTACATATGTTACGATACTCTTACCGGAAGGCGAGGCTGAGACCGCTATGTTCTGTTCGGGCAGTCCCAGCCCATCGTAGTATACGATGTCATGGACATAGTCATTTCCCCCTGTCCCCGTATAGGTTCGGGAACGAACCCAATTGGCCTGCGTGGTAAGATAATCCTTTGGAATATCAATGAAGATTTTCCTCATCCCATGGGTACCCATACAGTGCAGTTCCAGGGACTCCGTATCGCTGGCAGCGATGGTTATGTAAAAGGATGTGACGAGATTACTGACTGCTGTGACATGGAGTGTTTCAAAATGGTCAGGTCCCAATGCTTGCAGGAAAAACTGACTCAATTCATTCTCATCCATGACTGTGGAAGCATTATCCCACCGAATCGACATGGGCCCCGTATATGGATTCTGAAGATGCACCACCTCGCCGGGAGGTCCTTCCAAAGTCCCTTTCCCTCGCAAGTCGATGGTTACTGTCTGGAACGAATACCCCGTGCAGATTGAGCAGCAAAGACTGACAATCAGGGAGATTGTTCTCAATAGTATAGTTTGCTTTTTCATTTCACCGTCATCGTTATTCGGTAGAATAATCATACTCAACAACCGGGTTGTCATCCGGCCCTGTAACACCTGTCAATTGGCCGTAAGTGTTATAAGAATAGGATGTCTTTCGACCTGAAGGATCTGTTACTTCGCTGATTCCGACGAGGATTCTGTACTTCCAGTTCGTGAAGAGGACGCGAGGTACATTTCTGAAAGCAGATGCATTGGATTCTGCTATTCCGGACCATCCTCCGTCAAATTGGTTAAAACTGGTGTGAAAACGCTGATTCAAATCCTGAATCCTGCAGTTAATAAACCTGGCGACAGGATACAAACCTCCATACCCCCAAAAGTATGTGGTATAAATGCCGTTGGCGTCCTTTATTTCCATGGGCCTCCCGTACCGGTCAACGTTTGTAATTGTTGTCTTGGGCTGCCAAGTTACGGAATAAGGCGAATAAAACCGTTCCGTCGATGATACAACCGCTGAGGAAAGGACTGATAATACCGGTAATACCTGTCCGTTTATTGATTTCAACATGAAATCCTGTTTTGTCCCTTCAATCAAGCGTGCGCCTGTGATTCCTGTTTTTGTCTGCGATAATGTATAGCGAAGAAAAGGCGAAACAATGTTACGCGATACCATCGCTTGTTCAACATCTGTCCTGGCAAAAGAAGGCAGGTCTAAGACGTAGAGGTATTCTTTCTTGTATTCGGCATCCGCCGTTGATTCAGAACTACTCTTTACTTGTCCGGAGGAGTTATAAGTATACGAAGTGATAAGGACTACAGGCTGGATTCCAGAAGAGCTATAGGTCGTATGTTTGGTTGAGACAAGCGGATTGTTTCCAACATAGGAATGATAGACATAAACAGAGTCGAAAGTTTCTTTCAATGCTGAGACTTTTGACGAAGCGATGTTGACGTTATAGGTGTATTCCGTAGTTTCGGCCAAGGATCCTGTCGCATTATAAATACGCTTTTCTTTCAGCTTCCCTCTACAACGAGACAGACTTTGCGGTACCCTTGCGAAATAATCAGCATAAACAGGAATTGAATTCAATTCCCGTGCGGCGTTATACTCATTGAGCCAGACCCCGTCATATCCGACATCATCCGGTACATCTTCGTAATCCGTGAAATGGTATTCGGCATAGGATCCGTCAGCAAAACGTTCTGTCACCTTGGAATATCCCATGTAGCTCTGATCCAGTAAATAGGCCGGTCTGTCAGTCCGGCTGGTCCCAAATAACCATTTAGAAGGAGATGGGGTATCTTTATAGAGCACGACTTCGTAGTATCTTGGGAAATTGTACATCAGGCCTGAACTGACGTTCACTGAATCAATGGTATCCGAATAGAGGTACTCTTTAGTAACTGCGGAAGTGGAGGAAATATAGTCCGTGACTTTTTTTACCCTAAGTCCACCAGCGATTTGATTGTTGGAGAGCAAATCAACATGTGGCCATACCAGAACAGGGTCGGAAGCATTCCTGCCTATTCTTCTCCTATAGTCATTCGACTCATATTCAAAGTTTGTCCACCCTCCGGTTGGATAAGTGATTCTTTTGAGCATCCCGCTGATGGAAACACTGGCATCCGGATCCCTCTGTGTATCCAGAATCGTTTCCAGCCCCGTTGAAAGATAAACGGAGGTACGGGGAAGAAGATGCAAAGGAGAGTATTCGGTTTGATAATCATTCCAGAATCCCCAATGATCTACCGATGCGCATCCATGATATGGGAAAGCAACATCCTCATTGAAATAAGTAAGGCTGTATTCTCCTAATCCGGGAATGGAAACTGTCTTCAATAGTAAAACCCTGTTTCCTGACGAGCTGGTGTAGGAATAGGAAAGTCGGTATGTCTGATAGAAATGATTATTCTTCCCGGCTACTGTAATGGACCGGAGAAGTCCCGGATTTTGCAGCTCAATGGTATTTCCAACCGCCCTCTTGTATCTCTCCGGAGTTCGTTCTTCATAATACAGGGAAATGTGGCATATCTGTGTTTGATGATCCTGATCATAAACCGTAATGCCTGAAAGTCTTGCTACCGGGACGGTTGTTACTGTCCTGCCATACCTTCGAACATAGGAGTCAAAAACTGATGGCGCATTGAAAAAGTAATTGCCATACCCGTAGTTAGTGTAAACCTCATTGATTGTTTTTTGGATGAATGGCTGGCAATTGCCTACTCCAATCGTGCTTTGGTCCAGGTCATAATCAAACGAGATGTATCTTCCGTTTGGAGCTGTTATTCTCGTCAATACCCAGCTGTCATTATTGAGTTCTTGGCTCAACGTTGGTGGCGGGACGGGGTTATTGTCTTCTTCATAAGTCTCAAATGAAGTATGATAGTTGACGGTCGATTGAGTTACGCCAAATTCATAAATATACCCATCTCCGGTGGTTATTGATATTCGTGAACGAAACATCCCGCTCACCTCCAACTCACTGATATCAACCTTATACTCTCCATGAGGATGGTTCGTGTCAAATACTTTTACAGAGCCGCCCTGTTCCCGGATCATGAATTTTCCCGTATGACCCGGAAAATTGAACATAAAGACATCGGGCTCTGTTTCATATGCTTTGTTGCCGATTTCGTAGTATAGCTGACCATTTCGATAGGTGGTTTCTCTCTGTGAAATATCAGATTGCGTGTTGTCTTGTGAGAAGGCGAAGAACCCGTAAACACCATTGCTGTTATCTTCATCCTTTTTCCCATTGACACGCCTGGTTATGACACCTCCGGCAATTAAGGACCATCCCAATCCTACAAAATTGGCCTGGACGTTGGGCATATACCCGTTAGAGGCATAAGAAAGGGCTATCGGAAGTTCAAAGTCCGGATCTTTGTATGTGTAGATGGGTATTTCTACCCTGACAGTCCCCGTATAGAGATCGGGAGTCTGTCCTCCGTATTTGATGAAACTCCATACTTGAGGATCGCTGGGAACATAGGTTTGCTCGACTAGACTCTGAGCACTCGCGACCGTCGGTAGGAGCATTACAAGAAGCAGCAGGCGAACCAGCTTACCCACCTTCAACATGATCCCTTTGAATGGATCTCCCCCGTTGAAGGTCTTTTCCTGAACACTGTCGGTTTTTCCGCTCATAGTGTATCCTTTAATGTATCCGGCTCATAATCGATAACACCTGCGGAAGGTCCTGTGCCAACGCCTGAAGCCCTGTTCCCCAAAGGGACAGGGCCAGGCAAATGATTATATGCCGCGCTTTCATCTCATCCGTGGATTAGATGGTGAATTCGCCGACATATTGGACGCCCGCGGAAGTCGTGATGCGGATGGTGTAGAACCCCGCATCTCCGCTGACGGGAAGAAGAATCGCACCGTCCGTCGTGTCGAAACTGGTGGAATAGCTATCACCCGCGGTTGAGGTGAGACTGACCGATACCGTTCCACACGGTGCCGATGCTCCCAGGATGACGTATCCGTTCAGTAATTCGGCGAAGAAAGGGATGACTTCAGGTGCTCGAGGAGCTCCGATTGCTTCCTGCGGATCTTGTCGGATAAGAATCGGACTGCCCCCTTGGTTGCACATTTCAATTGCTTCTCTAGATGTTCCGGAGAAGGCAGGGGCCATCATTAAAAGGATGGCCAATACAAAAGTTTGACTGTTTTTCATTTGTATTTGGTTTAAAACTTCAGCAATACAAAGATCGTCTGTCTTTTAGTCAAAAGAGTTTTTTAAAGGTTACTTTATTTCTTTGTTAATCATTTGATTATCAAATAAATAACAACAATACCAGGTAACATCTTTTCTCTTTGAAAAAAATCCAAAGTTTATTAGCTATTTTTGTGTAGTAATTTTGCTATGAAAATTAATCTCTGTATTTGCTTTTTATTTTCCCTTTTCCTCGCATCCTGCGAACGGGATATCCATTCCAAACTGACCGAAGCGGAACGCCTTCTTTCTACGGCTCCCGATTCAGCCCTTCTTCTCTTGGATCAAATCAAACCAGAAGAATTGAACGTGAAAAAAGAGGCTGCTCGATACGCTGTACTTACGAGCATGGCTCTTGACAAAAACTACATTGATGTAACATCTGACTCCTTAATAAACAAGGCTGTAGAGTTTTATAATCAGAAAGGAATCAGTCATTATCGAATGCTCAGTTGGTATTATCATGGTATTGTGATGAAAAACGCAGGGAATTATACCGCTGCTATTATATCATTTGAAAAAGCCGAGAAAGATGCTATTCAAATGAACGACACTTATAATCTCGGATTGATATATAAGAATAAAGCATTTGTATTCGGCTTGACCAATAACAATCCTGCTGCAATAGACTGCATAAAGAGAGCTATCTCATGTTTCGATAGTGTCGGGAAGGTCAACTATAAAGCCTATGCTGAATTCTCTCTTGCTACGGATTATTCCAATCAACTTGATTATGATAAGGCTGACAGTCTCTTCTCCAGTATAATAGAACAATATGACGACTCCTTACTTTTGCGTCAATGTAATCTTCGACAAGCCGGCATTCTCGTGAAAAAAGATACGATGCCCCAAGAAGCCATAAATTTGTTTCGAAGCGTTCCTCGCCGTTTGTTCAGCTTATTGGATTACTCATATCTTGCAAAAGCATTTGAAATGATTTCTGAACGAGATTCTGCCGATTATTGGTTAAAGGAAGGTTATGCACACTGTCGGGACGGGGCAGATTCGGCATCTTTGGATTATATGAAATCCAGGATAGAGATAGCAAGAGGGCATTATAAAGAAGCATTTCACCTTGTTGATCATGCCGCCTTTGTTCAAGATTCTCTAACTCGTGTTTTGCTTCAGCAGTCAATCAGCGTTGCGCAGAGAGATTTCTACAAGAACGAAAATCTTCTTCAGGAAGAGAGAATTCAATCCCTGCGGCAAAGGACCCTTTTCGGAATCGTGTTTGGGATTCTGATCATGTCCTTATTGGCCATGACCGCCGTTATCCGATCCCGAAAGAAGGATCAGCTTCTTCAAAAGCAGATGGCAAGACTTGCATTGGAGGAAAGGGAATTGGAACGGGTTAACCGGGACAATGCCCATCTTGTCGGGTCTCTGTTCAGCGAAAAAATCGACCATCTGGACAGGTTGTCCGATTCCTATTTCAAAATGGATGAGGGAAAGGACAAAGAACTTGCCTTCAAGCAGATTAAAGAACTCGTTTCGACCATAAGGAAAGACGACAACCTTTTTCTGTCTTTGGAGAAAGACCTAGATCGCTATTGCAATGGCATTATGTCCAAACTGAGCAGTCAGGTGCCAAGAATCTCGGGGGATAACCGTCGGATTATCGCTTTATTCTTCGCCGGTTATTCCTATGAGATTGTCAAATTGATATTGAACAAGATGTCCGTCGAAAGTCTCAAGACCGCTCGTTCCCGTTTCCGCAAGGAGATTAAGGAATCCGGCGCTCCTGACACGGACCTTTTCCTCAAAATGCTGGAGATGAAAAAGCGGCCGCAGACCGGCACAAATGAAAACATTGGAGATTGCTAAAAACTCCCGGCCCGCGACCGCTATGAACAAATCTTGTGGCGGGGACACAAAAGACGTGGGAAATGAACCTGTCCGAAGGTACTGCTAAGAACCCTAAAACCGTCCAAATTCCCACGCCCAACGGCATGGAAATTCTTGCGGACAGGGTTTTAGTTAAAATTTAGCAGATTTTTCGGACACCCGTCACAACAAGATTTCCTATAGAAATCGTGTATTTATCGTATTTTCAATCGCAAATATAATCAAAAATCATTTCCCCGCAAAAAGCCCATTCCAATCGCCGGCCAACGGTAGATGCCGGGCAAGGCCTGAGACCCTTTTGGGCACGGTTTGTTTTTATGCGACAGACCTTGCCCAGCCAAAGTGCCACTCGGGGCGTATAACCCATTTTCTGTGGGCAAGGTCTGCGCCTTAAAATCAGACGCTGCCCATAATGAGCACAAACCCCGCCCATCAGTACGGCAGACCTTGCCCGCTGTGCCACCCGAAAACAAAAAAACACTCCCCCGCAAAGGGAAGTGCACGTTCCTCAAGGAAGTCAACGCCACGTTTGTCCGATGTCCCAATGAATGGCATACATGGCCTTCGTTTTCTCCGGTGGAAGATTGAATTCTTCCAATATCAGCTGATATGCCTGAGGATATTCCTCGATCCATTTCCCGACAGCAACTTCGAAGGATCCGTCATCCATGTGATAGAATACCCGACCACGGGGCTTGTCCTGATAGGCTCCGATAAATGGACCTTGTCCCCCATGCTGATAACGCTGTTTGTAAAACTCCTTTTTCCAGACATCCTCTTGCATCTCGGAACAGGTAATCCTTCCGTCTGATGCATTGGCTTTTGTATAATCACTCACCCTGTTACCAGAAAATTCCGACTTTGGGCTCGCCGTCCTTGCCTCGATTGGCTGCCATCTGGTCCATCACAGACTGTTCATCCTTGTCAGAATAGGACTCCAATTTCACTTTCTCCAATGCGGTGTCCCTCGATCCAATGGAAACCACAGTAAGCGTATCGTCCTTGAACGAATAAATGATAACCTGGCCAGGGGAATAGGTCCGTTGCCAGAGGCCGGAATAGTTTCCTTCAAGTTTCGTGGGTGTTCCGATTCCGGATTTCGGGTGCAAGAGCATGTCCTTCAAGATCGATTTGACCTTGTCGGCAATTCCGGGAGCATCCGCTTTGAGAATCAAATACTCCTCCTTCGCACTCTTTGAAAACAAAAGCTTCATAGCGCGTCAATGTTGATTTCCTCGACCTCTCCTTTATTGATTTCTTCCAAGCCATGCTGGATGGAACGTGTCATTCTTTCCGATGCAAGGATGGTTTCCGTTCCCTTGATGGAATTGTACTCCTCCAGGGAGATAAGGACCGCCCCGGTATTGCCACGGTTAATAACGACGCAGTCTGAATCATAAATGACCGCGTCCAAATACCGTTTCATATTTGTCCTGAAATCAGACACACTGGTTGCTTTCATACTCTATGTACGTAATTATGTACATGCAAAGATAAGATAATATCTGCATCTCTCCAAATTCCTTTGCTGTAAACAACAAAAAACACTCCCCCGCAAAGGGAAGTGTCTTTCAACGTGTGTTGTCCGTGATTACTCGGCAGCGGGAGCCTCGGTCTCGGCGGCGGGAGCCTCAGCGGCAGACTCGGCCTTCTTGGCGCGGCTGCGGCGGGTGCTCTTCTTCGCCTCCTTCGGGGCGGCGAGGGCAGCCTCGTTGAAGTCGACGAACTCGACGAGGACCATCTCGGAAGCGTCACCCTGACGGAAGCCGGTGTGGAGGATACGGAGGTATCCGCCCGGACGGTCGGCGATCTTCGGAGCGATCGTACGGAAGAGCTCGGAGGTCGCGTTCTTGTCCTTCAGGTAGCTGAAGACGACACGGCGGTTGTGGGTGGTGTCCTCCTTGGACTTGGTGATCAGCGGCTCCACATAGGGCTTGAGGGCCTTGGCCTTGGCCTCGGTGGTCTCGATCCTCTTCTTCAGGATAAGGGAGGATGCCATGTTGGAGAGCATCGCTTTGCGGTGACCGCTCTTGCGCCCAAGATGATTGACTTTTCTATTGTGTCTCATTGTTAAACGATCTTTTTCTTAGGTTCAATATTGTACTTGGTGACATCCATTCCGAAACTGAGCTTCATCTTTTCCACCAGCAGGTCAATTTCGTTGAGGGACTTGCGGCCGAAATTGCGGAACTTCATGAGTTCGGCGCGGCTGTAGGACACAAGGTCAGCGAAGGTGTCGATGTCAGCGGCCTTCAGGCAGTTGAAGGCGCGGACGGACAGACCCATGTCGGAAAGCTTGGTCAGCAGCAGGTGACGCATCCTGAGGGATTCCTCGTCCAGCTCCTTGCTGTCGGACTCCACGGCGTTCTCCAGGGAGATCTTCTTGTCGTCCGTGAACAGCTTGAAGTGGTAGATGAGGATGTTGGCGGCATCCTGCAGGGCTGCCTCCGGGGAGATGGAACCGTCGGTGACGATCTCCAGGAGGAGTTTCTCGTAGTCGGTTTTCTGCTCGACGCGGAAGTTCTCCACGGTCCAGTTCACCTTCTTGATCGGGGTGTAGATGGCGTCCACGGGAATGGTGCCGATGGGCGTATTCTCGTCGCGCATCTCCTCGGCCGGGACGAAGCCGCGGCCCTTGGTGATGGTGAGGGTGATTTCCAGACGGACGGAAGGCTCGAGGGAGCAGATGTGAAGCTCGGGATTCAACACCTTGAAAGAAGACAATCCTTTGGAGATGTCCTCAGCGGTGAACTCCTGTTTTCCGCTGATCGTGATGTTCGCCGTCTCGCTGTCCACGGTCTCCACCATGCGGCGGAAGCGGACCTGCTTGAGGTTCAGGATGATGTCCTGCATTCCCTCGATCACGCCGGGAATGGTCTGGAACTCTTCGTCCACACCGCCGACCTTGATCTGCGAGATGGCGAAACCTTCCAGAGAGGCGAGCAGGATGCGGCGGAGGGCGTTGCCGATGGTCTGTCCGTAGCCGGGCTCAAGCGGCCTGAACTCGAAACGACCCACGGTCTCGGTGCCTTCGAGCATGATCACCTTGTCGGGTTTCTGAA
>JAEEGI010021196.1_pt1 | contig 12933 bp, 10 predicted proteins | sample 8958751 | NCBI WGS metagenome assembly JAEEGI01 (sample SAMN16246545, study PRJNA631951) | gut metagenome | biome: gut microbiome; feature: rumen; material: KS-attached | host: Bos | place: Iran: Karaj | collected 2018-10 | reverse complement strand
GCTATTAAGTATCTGAAAAGGTACAGACAAATATTCCTCCATAGCTCAGTCGGTAGAGCGCATGACTGTTAATCATGATGTCACTGGTTCGAGCCCAGTTGGGGGAGCCATAAACCCGCTACAATTAAATTGGTGTTGATGACGCAGGGGGTCCACCCGTTCCCATACCGAACACGGAAGTTAAGCCCTGTAGTGCCGACGATAGTTGCCCGGCGACGGGCTGTGAAAATAGGAAGACGCCAATACTTTGCAGCGGGTTTTTTATATTTAAATGGTATACGAAAAATCGAGGGCAGGATATCCTGCCCTCGTAGTGTTTTAAATTAATCGTCGCCCATCTCGGCTTTTGCTTTCTCGATAACCTTCTGTGCAACGTTAGCGGGACAATCCTCGTAACGCGCGAAGGTGAACTCGAAGGAGCCGCGGCCCTGGGTGATCTGACGGATAAAGGTCGAGAAGTCGCTCATCTCAGACATCGGAACCTCAGCCTCGACAACTTGTGTGCCGTGCTCGGCAGGTGACATACCGAGAACTCTGCCGCGTCTCTTGTTGACCTCGCCCATAACGTCGCCCATGTTATTGTCGGGAACGTAAGCCTTGAGGCTGCCGATCGGCTCAAGGAGTGTCGGCATCGCGTTGGGAATGCCGTTCTTGTAAGCAAGACTCGCCGCAGTCTTGAAGGACATTTCGGAGGAGTCAACGGGGTGATAGGAGCCGTCGTAGAGAGTAGCCTTGATGCCTACGGTCGGATAACCAGCGAGAACACCCTTCTTGATAGCGTCGCGGAGACCCTTTTCAACGGCGGGGAAGAAGTTCTTCGGAACCGCGCCGCCGACAACTCTCTCTGCAAACTCGAGATCGTCGGTATCGTAGGGCTCGAACTCGATCCAGACGTCGCCGAACTGACCGTGACCGCCGCTCTGCTTCTTGTAACGACCCTGAGCGGAAACCTTCTTGCGGATAGTCTCGCGGTAAGCGATCTTTGGGTTCTGAAGTCTGGCTTCCACGTTGTACTTGCTCTTAAGCCTGGAGATAACAACGTCGAGGTGCTGTTCGCCGAGACCTGATACGAGCATTTCGTGAGTTTCGTGGTTGGACTCAAAGCGAATTGTGGGATCCTCGTCGGCAAGCTTGGAGATAGCCTGAGCGACCTTGTCCTCGTCACCCTTCTTCGCGGGATAGATAGCCATTGTGTAGCTTGATACGGGATAGTCGATGCCGTCGAGAACTACTTTTCTGAGCGGTGAACAGAGGGTATCGCCTGTCTTTGCGGAAACGAGCTTCGGTACAGCGCCGATATCGCCCGCGCCAATGTAGTCGGTTTCGCTCTGCTTCTTACCTGTCATTGTGAGCACCTTGGAGATACGCTCCTGAGCGCCTGTACGCATGTTGATAACGGGGGTGTCGGGAGAAATCTTGCCCGAAACGACCTTGATATAAGAAAGTCTGCCGATGAACGGGTCGGCAACTGTCTTGAATACGATAGCAGCGGTGGCAGCGTCCTTGTTAACGCTGATTTCTACGGGTTCGCCGTCAAGGTCAACGCCGATCTCGCCGCCCTGAGCCGCTGAAGGAGCGAGCCATGTCAGGCTGTTGAGCAGCTGGTCGATAGCGAAAGTGTTGTGAGCGTCGCCGCAGAATACCGGGCAGATAGAGCCGTCTCTTACGCCCTGAGAAACGCCGAGAATAATCTCTTCGGGGGTGAACTCCTCGCCCTCGAGGAACTTGTCGAGCAGCTCCTCGCTTGTTTCGGCAACCGCTTCCTTGATAGCCTCGCGCAGACCTTCGAGTCTGTCGCCCATATCGGGAAGAGCGGTGGGCGTTACGTTGCCCTTGGCGTCGTACTTGTAAGCCTTGTAATCAAAGAGGTTGACGTAGGTGTTAGCCTGGCCGTCCTGAATGTAGGGAACAACAACGGGGCAGACAGAGGGACCGAAGGTCGCCTTGAGTGTTTCAAATACGCGATAGAAACGCGCGTCCTCGTCGCACAGACCATTGACAAAGAACATCTTTGTCAGACCTGCCTTTGTAGCCGCCTCAACAGCCTTTTCGGTGCCGACGCTGATGCCGTCCTTGCCGGATACAACGATCAGAGCGGTGTCCGCAGCGCGCATACCCTCGGCAACGCCGCCCGCAAAGTCAAAGAGACCGGGTGTGTCGATGAGGTTGATTTTGGTGTTCTTCCACTCTATCGGAGCCACGGCTGTCATGATAGACGCCTGACGCTTAATTTCCTCGCTGTCGAAATCGAGCATGGTGTTGCCGTCTGCAATCTTGCCCAATCTGTCGCTGACCTTTGCGAGATAGAGAATGGACTCCGCAACCGAGGTCTTACCGCAGCCGCTGTGTCCCGCGAGCGCGATGTTTAAGATTTTTTTCGCATCGTACTGTTTCAAAAGAAAAAACTCCCTTCGTTTATATAATTGATATTATATTTCAATTAAATTTTTTCTAAATTGACATATTCAGCAAATATCTAAAATAATCCTTATTCAGTATATCATAATTGTACAGAATTAACAACAAATTTTAGGCAAAATAAAAAAATTCACCCTTTGCCCAAAAAGGACAAGGGTGAATTGTGCGAATTGCTTTTTTTGCTCTGAAATCCTGAAACCATGCACAAAGATTTTTTTAATTTTTGTGCATTTTCCTTATGACAATACAGCTCCCTGAGCTCCTGAGGATACGAGCTTGGCGTAGCGGGCGAGGTAGCCTGTGGTGATTTTCGGCTCTTTCGGAACCCACGCCGCGCGTCTCTCTGCAAGCTCCTCGTCGGAAACCTTGAGGGTGATGGAGTTGTTGGGAATGTCGATTTCAATCAGGTCGCCGTTCTTTACGAGGGCGATCGGGCCGCCGACCGCCGCTTCGGGAGAAACGTGGCCGATGGAAGCGCCTCTTGTCGCGCCGGAGAAACGTCCGTCTGTGATCAGTGCGACTGTGCTGCCTAAGCCGCGTCCCATGATAGCGGAGGTGGGGTTGAGCATCTCGCGCATTCCGGGACCGCCCTTGGGGCCTTCGTAGCGGATAACGACAACGTCGCCCTCTACGATCTCGCCGCCGTTGATCGCAGCCATAGCGTCCTCCTCGCACTCATAAACCTTCGCGGGGCCTGTGTGCTTGAGCATCTCGGGAGCTACCGCGGAGCGCTTGACGACGCAGCTGTCGGGAGCGAGGTTGCCGCGGAGAACCGCGATGCCGCCGGTGGAGCTGTATGGCTTTTCGACGGGACGGATAACCTCGGGGTTCTTGTTGACAACGCCCTCGATGTTCTCGGCGATAGTCTTGCCGGTGCAGGTGATGAGGCTTGTGTCGAGCAGGCCGAGCTTATTGATCTCGTTCATAACGGCGTAGATGCCGCCTGCCTCGTTGAGGTCCTCAATATATGTTCTGCCCGCAGGAGCTAGGTGGCAGAGGTTGGGAGTCTTTGAGCTGATTTCGTTTGCAATATCGAGGTTGAGGTCGATGCCGCACTCGTGAGCGATAGCGGGAAGGTGGAGCATGGAGTTTGTGCTGCAGCCGAGAGCCATATCCATGGTCAGGGCGTTGCGGAAGGCGGCCTCGGTCATGATGTCGCGGGGCTTGATATCCTTCTCAAGCAGCTCCATGATCTTCATGCCGGCGCGCTTTGCAAGCTGGATCCTCTCTGAGTAAACGGCAGGGATCGTGCCGTTTCCGCGGAGAGCCATGCCCAGAACCTCTGTAAGGCAGTTCATGGAGTTTGCTGTGTACATACCCGAGCAGGAGCCGCAGCTCGGACAAGCCTTGTTCTCGTACTCGTTGAGCTCCTCAGCGGTGAGCTTGCCGGAGTTGTATGAGCCTACAGCCTCGAACATAGAGGAAAGGCTGGTCTTGTGACCGGCGAATCTGCCCGCGAGCATGGGGCCGCCGCTGACGAAGATACAGGGAATGTTGAGTCTTGCCGCCGCCATGAGCAGACCGGGAACGTTCTTATCGCAGTTGGGAACCATGACGAGAGCGTCAAACGCGTGAGCAAGAGCCATTGACTCGGTGGAGTCGGCGATAAGGTCGCGGGTAACGAGGGAGTATTTCATTCCCTGGTGACCCATCGCGATACCGTCGCAGACCGCGATAGCGGGGAATACGATCGGGTTGCCGCCTGCCATCGCGACGCCTGTCTTGACAGCCTCGACGATCTTGTCTATGTTCATATGTCCGGGTACGATCTCGTTGTAGGAGCTGACGATACCGATCATCGGCTTCTGCATTTCCTCGTCGGTCATGCCGAGCGCGTGGAGGAGAGAGCGCTGGGGTGCGCAGGCAACGCCCTTGGTAATAGCGTCACTTCTCATAAATATAACATCCTTTCTGATAACGGCTTTCCTTTTAAAAGGGAAGCTCAAAAAATTTACATTAATTATAGCATTGAAACACGGCTTTTTCAAGAGCTAAATAAAAAACACGGGGCAGTCGCCGACCGCCCCACGGGTTGAGCTTATTTCTTTTTGTTTGAGATGAAAAAGTAGACAACTCCGCCGATCGCTGCAACTGCAACGATGCCCGCGAAAATCCAGACCGTAGTCTTATTCTCGTTTGCGAGAATCGGCTGAACGCTGTACGCACCTGCGCAGACGCAGCCGATGACGCTCATGGCAAAAGCGGCGAGCGCTGCGGTGATCACCTTGTATATCTTCATATTATTACCTCCCGATATTTGTTAACAACATCTTACCATAACGCGGACGGTTTTTCAATGGCTTTTTTCATTATATAATATAAACGCGGCGATGAGGTGTATTTATGTATGTTTTTTGTTGATTATCGAAGAAAACGGGGCGGATAATTTTACGTTTTAAACAGTCAAAAAGATTAATTTAGCATAATTGCTAAAAAAATTTACCTTTCTTGTGCAGATAGCAAATTGATAAAAACAAGGCTTTTATGTTATCATTAAAATGAACGCAGAATGCGAAATTCTGCCTTTAGTAATTTTATTTAGGAGTGAGAGAAATTGAACAAGAAAGTGACAAGCATTGTGCTTGCGGTGTGCGTGCTGCTCTCGTGCATCGCGGTCGGAAGCTTCTCGGCTACCGCCGGCACTGCAGACGTCGCAGTCGCAGCACAGGCTGACGCCGAGGCTGTTGGCGCTGACTACGGTCTTGCCAAGAGTATTCAGGACGGCCAGATTCTCCAGGCGTGGAACTGGAGCTACAACGGCATCAAAAACAACATGAAAAAAATCGCTGAGCAGGGCTTTACCGCTGTCCAGACGACCCCGATCCAGACCATCAAGGAGTCTACTCTGGGCAAGACCATGCAGGGCAGCTGGTGGGTTTACTATCAGCCCTCACAATTCCATATCGACACCAACGGCTCTAACGCGCTGGGCACAGCGTCCGATTTCAAGGCGATGTGCGCAGAGGCTCACAAGTACGGCGTTAAGGTCGTAGTCGATGCGGTTCTCAACCACATGGCGAACAAGGGTGACAATACCCTGTCCGACACTATCCCCGGCGACATCAAAAACGACTCGAGCTGCTGGCACTCGATCACAACGAACACCTCGAACTGGAGCAGCCGCTGGGATATCACCCATAACTGCATGGACGGTCTTCCCGATCTGAACACAGGCAACAAGAAGATTCAGAACTACGAAATCGTGTTCATGAAGGAATGTATTGACGCGGGCGTTGACGGCTTCCGCTTCGACGGCGCAAAGCACATCGAGGTTCCAAACGACGCCGAGAACGCTGGCAGTGATTTCTGGACAAATATTCTCGGTACAACCACCTCTTACGCTCAGAGCACAAAGGGCATCACACCCTACTACTACGGCGAAATTCTTGACGCTACAGGCGGCGGTCAGAACATTGTTAACCAGTACACCAACATGATGAGCGTAACCTGCAACAGTGTTTCTAACGACATCCGAAACAAGGTCAATTCAGGCGACGCAAACGGCGCCAAGAGAACCGACTTCAGCTATGACGACGGTTCCGCTCCTTCGGGCAAGAGAGCCGTACTCTGGAACGAGTCACACGATACATACGCAGCCAACAAGTCCAGAGGTCAGAGCGACACAACCATGAAAAAGACATGGGCGATCGTCGGTTCACGTGCCGAGGCTCAGGCTATGTACCTCGCCCGTCCGCGCAGCTACAGCGATTCCATCGGTACCGCGAGCGTTACCGCATGGGGCGACAAAGAGGTTGCGGCGGTCAACCACTTCAAGAACTACTTCGTAGGCAAGACAGAGTATATGTCCGCCAGCGGCTCCATCGTTTACAACGAGCGCGGCACCGAGGGCGTTGTACTCGTTAACCTCAAAGGCGGCAGCACCTCCGTTAACGTAAAGGCAAACAAGATGAAGGACGGCACCTACACTGATGAGGTAACAGGCGGCACCTTCAGAGTATCGGGCGGCCAGATCAGCGGTAATATCGGCGGCACAGGCGTAGCGGTTGTTTACAACGCGAAGCCCGCAGGTCCCTCCGCTTCCGTAACACCCGGCTCTTCAAAGTACAAGACCGATTCCATCACCCTTACCCTCAGCTATGACAACGCTACCTCCGGTCAGTATTCGATCGACGGCGGCGCTTATCAGAGCTACACCAAGGGTCAGACTATCACCATCGGCGCAGGCAAGCCCGTAGGCACACAGACTACCGTATCCGTTAAGGCGAGCGACGGCAGCACCACCTCCGACCCCGAGACCTACACCTACACCAAGTCTGACAACACGGCTCAGATGGTATACTTCGACAACTCGAGCTACAACTGGTCATCGGTTTACGCGTACATTTACGCGGGCGAAACCGGTGTTGCGGCATGGCCCGGCACCCAGATGCAGAAGGATTCCACTGGCTACTTCGCTCTCGAGGTTCCCGAGGGATTCGAGGACGGCTTGGTCATCTTCACCGAGAGCAAGGACGCGACCGACCACCGCTATCCCGCGGACAGGGAGCCCGGACTTCCCCTCGAAGGCAAATCCAAGATCTTCAAGGCAAATAACCAGCTCGTCGATTACGTCGATCCCGTACCCACAACTCCTGTTCCCACGGTAGCTCCCACGACCGCTCCCGTAGGCAACATTCTTATCGGCGACACCAACGGCGACGGCAACGTCACGATTTCCGACGCTACACTTATCCAGCTTCACGCTGCGAACCAGCAGAAGCTCACAGGTGACAGACTGACTGCTGCGGATACCAACAAGGACGGTGCCGTTAACGTAACCGACGCCACAATGGTTCAGCTCTACCTCGTATTCAACAGAGGCTCGAATAACTACACAGGCACATGGACAGGCGGCGGCACCAATCCCACTCAGCCTCAGCCCACAACAAGCTATGTACAGCCCACCACGCAGTATGTACAGCCCACAACCTCTGCTCCCTCAGGCGGCGTTACTCTTAACGCTTCCGCGACAAGCACAGGCACCGAGGACTGGTACGCGTGGACATGGAACTCCGATTCTGACGGCCACTGAGTAAAGGGCAATGGCAGCGCGTCCTCCGTATCGTTCAGCGGAGATCTCGGCAGCAACATTCTCTTTGTAAGACTTCCTCAGGGCGAGTCGGCAGACTGGAGCAAGGTATGGAACAAGACCCATGACCTGACCACCCAGGCAGGCGGCACCTACGTGACCTCAGACTGGAATAATGAGTTCATGGAAGGCAATTGGCAATAATCCAAAAATAATCAACTGATTTTTGCAACCCTCTCAAGGCTTTGAGAGGGTTGTTTTTGTGTATAAAGTCGAATATTGCGCGAAATGTTGTAAAGAGAAAAAAGTTGTGGTATACTATCTTCGGTTCAAGATAGTACATATTTTAATAAGTATATTTACTGCGAAAAGAGGGAAAACGGTGAGAAAGCTGACTCAGAGAACCGAAGCGGTCGTCAATCTCAGAGCGCTCGAGCACAATGTAAAAAATATCCGCGCACGCCTCGGCAGCGGCGTCGAAATCATGGCTGTGCTCAAGGGCGACGGCTACGGACACGGAGAAAAGGGCATCTACCCGACGCTGAAAAGCTGCGGCATCGAGCGTTACGCGGTCGCGGTCTGGGAGGAAGGCGCGTCCCTGCGTAACGCGGGCTGCACCGAGCCGATCCTTCTACTCGGCGACACCTGCGACGGTCAGCTCGAGAACCTGATAAAGTTCAACCTCACGCCCGCGATCTTTTCGCTCGACACCGCCGAAAAGCTCAACACCCTCGCGAAGTGGGGAGGAGTCACACAGCCTGTCCACATCAAGATCGACACGGGCATGAGCCGCATAGGATTCCCCGCCGACGAGAGCGCGGTTGAGTCGGTGCGCCGCATCAGCGAGATGTCTAACCTCGAGATCACGGGAGCGTTCACGCACTTCTCGCGCGCGGATGAGCCTGACGGAGCGAGCGCGAAGGCGCAGTTTGAAAAATATATCCGCTTTATCGAGCAGCTCGAGGACGCCGGGATCCATATCCCGATGAAGCACGTTGCGAACAGCCCCGCGATTCTGCTTCGTCCCGAGGTTCAGCTCGACGCCGTGCGCGCGGGCGACGCGCTCTTCGGACTCTGCCCGATCGACGAGGACGACTGGAAAAACGAGGACTTCATGCAGGTCATGAACTGGTACACCTACGTCGTCATGGTCAAGGAGGTTCCCGTCGGCACAGAGGTCGGCTACGGCGGCACCTTCGTCGCCGAACGCCCCACAAAAATCGCGACGATTCCCGTGGGCTTCGCGGACGGCTACAGCCGCAAGCTCTCGAACAAGGGTAAGGTCAGGATCAACGGCAAGGAAGCGCCGATCATCGGACGTGTCTGCATGGATCAGTTCATGGTCGACGTAACCGACATCGGCGAGGTCAAGCGCGGCGACACCGTCAGCCTGCTCGATGAGGAGCTGAGCGTGCTGTGGATGGCAGACCTGCTCGACTGCAACGTCGACGAGATCGTCTGCGGCATCTCAAAGCGCGTTCCGCGGATCTACGAATATTAATTTGTATAAATGAGAGGTATGTGAACAATGGCTAATTATATTTTCAAAATTCTCGCACACGCGAGCTTAGGAAAAATGCGCGAGGCGGTCAAGACCGTCCACGAGCGTTCGGGCAAAAACAGCGTTAAGATTTTCTTTGATATGCTCTACTGCGCCAAGAAGTACGGCGCGGGTTACTATGACTACCAGATTTTCGCGTTCTACAATCTCACAAAGGAGCAGCGCGCGACCTACGTTACCCGCCTTATCAGCAAGAAGTTCAACACCTTCATGAACGACTACGACTACGCCCACTTCCTCGAGAACAAGGACGAGTTCAACAAGCTCTACAAGAAGTATATCGGCAGAGAGTTTGTCCAGCTCCAGGAGGCGACGAAGGAGGAGGTCGAGAAGTTCTGCTCCGAGCGCGAGTACATCTTCTGCAAAATGCAGGATCTCGAGTGCGGCCATGGCTGCGAGAGAATCAAAATCAGCGACTACAGCAGCTTTGACGAGCTTTACAAGTACCTCACCGACAAGGGCTTCTGCACCCTCGAGGACAACATCGAGCAGCACCCCGCGCTGAGCAAGCTCTATCCCAACGCGGTAAATTCCATGCGTATCATCACCGTCCTCGACAAGGACGGCGAGGCTCATGTGCTCTATATCGTACAGAAGATGGGTCTCGGCGGCAGCATCATCGACAACAACTGCCTCTTCACTCCCGTAAATCCCGAAACGGGCGAGATCATGTATCCCGCGCATTCGGGCGATACGCTCAAGGGCATTATCTATACCGAGCACCCCGACACCCACGTAAAGCTCCAGGGCTATGTGATTCCGTACGTAAAGCAGGCGGTTCAGATGTGCCTCGAGGCGGCGAAGATCACTCCGCAGATCCGCTACGTCGGCTGGGACGTCGCGACAATGCCCAACGGCCCCGCGATTATCGAGGGCAACACCTACTGCGCGCATGACTTCTGGCAGCTTCCGCCTCACACCCCCGACGGAATCGGTATGCTCCCGAAAATCAAGGAGTACATTCCCGAGTTCTTTGAGGGCAAAATCAAATAATCAAGCAATCAAAAGCCGGCTCACGTGGAGCCGGCTTTGTTTTTTACTTCCGTAGAGCTGTGACGTTTGACAAAGCTGAGCACGCCTTCCGTCCCATCGCAACGCTCAATCCCACCGTTGACGGCGGTTGCCGTTCAGCAAATCCTTTCAATATGCGGAGAAAGCGTCCTCAGACGCCTTAGCAGCCGCAGCCGCAGCCGTCGTTGTTGCCGCAACCGCAGCCGTTACCGTTGCCGTTGTTGCCGCAGCAGCAGCAGAGGATGAGAATGAGAATGATGATGCCGCAGCAGCCGCCGTTGTTGTTACCGAAGAAATTCATACATTTGCCTCCTTTCGTTTACACTACATACTATTGCGAAGGAGACATTGTGTGCATAAAAAATACCGCCCGAAATCAATCGGGCGGATGAATATCGTATTCTATATATTATACATTGAATCTGAACAGAACAACGTCGCCGTCCTTCATGACGTACTCCTTGCCCTCGCTGCGAACCAGACCCTTTTCTTTTGCAGCCGCCATGCTTCCGCAGGCGATGAGGTCGTCGTAGGCGATGACCTCGGCTCTGATAAAGCCGCGCTCAAAGTCGGAGTGGATCTTGCCTGCCGCCTGAGGCGCCTTAGTTCCGTTCTTTATCGTCCAGGCGCGAACCTCCTGCTTGCCGGCGGTGAGGTAGGAGATAAGACCGAGCAGCGCGTAGCATTCCTTGATAAGACGGTCGAGTCCGCTCTCCTCAAGACCCATGTCCGCGAGGAAGAGCTCCTTCTCCTCGGCGTCCATCTCAACGATTTCCTCCTCGATCTGCGCGCAGATAGGAAGAACTCCGGAGTGCTCCTCGGCGGCGATCTTCTTTACCGCCTGATAGCCGACGTTCTGCTCGATGCCTGAAGAGAAGTCCTCGTCGCTCATGTTCGCCGCATAAATCACGGGTTTGCTCGTCAGCAGCGCGACCTCGCTCAGCAGAGCCTTCTCTTCATCGTCGCACTCAACCGAGCGCGCGGGCTTGCCGTTCTCGAGAGCCTCGAGCACGCGCTGATAGAAGTCGATATCGCGCTGATATTTCTTGTCGCCCTTGAGCATCTTCTTTGTCTTGTCGATTCTGCGCTCCATCATCTCGAGGTCGGAGAGGATCAGCTCGAGGTTTATGGTTTCAATGTCGCGGGCGGGGTTGATGCTGCCCTCAACATGAATGATATCGTCGTTCTCAAAGCAGCGGACTACGTGGACAATCGCGTCGCACTCGCGGATATTCGAGAGGAACTTGTTGCCCAGACCCTCGCCCTTTGACGCGCCCTTTACCAGACCTGCGATGTCGACGAACTCGATCGACGCGGGAGTGTACTTGTCGGGGTCGTACATCTCGGCGAGCACGTCAAGACGCTTGTCGGGAACCGCGACCACGCCGATGTTCGGCTCGATGGTGCAGAACGGATAGTTCGCGCTCTGAGCGCCCGCATTCGTGATTGCGTTGAACAGCGTGCTCTTTCCGACGTTCGGAAGTCCTACAATACCTAATTTCATAACAATAATCCCCTTAATCACTTGTCTATTATCAAAATATATGGTATCATAAAACCGAGAAAATTACAAGTAGATAGGTGATTTTATGTCAAATACGCTTTCAAAATCCCTCCGCGTTGAGGAAGAAAACCTCGCCTGTGCAATGGGCAGCGGCAGTCTTGCGGTTCTTGCGACTCCCGCGGTAGTCGCGCTGATGGAAAACGCTGCGGCAGCTCTCGCTGACGAGATCCTCGCGGACGAAACCCTCACAACCGTCGGCACGATGATTTCGATTGAGCACACAAGCCCCACTCCGATTGCGGCGGACGTAACCGCGACGGCGACGCTTACCTCACAGGACGGCAGATTTTTCCACTTTGACGTGACCGCCTGCGACAAGAAGGGCGAGATCGCCAAGGGCACCCACACCCGCGTCAGCGTGAAGGCGGACAGATTCCAGGAAAAGGCGGACAGAAAATTTGATGAAGTATAAATACCTTCTTTTTGACCTCGACGGCACCGTAAGTGAGAGCGCCGAAGGCATACGCGCCTCTCTCGAGTACGCGATAAACACCCTTGGCGCGCCAATGCCCGACCTCAGCGATTACACGCGCTATGTCGGGCCGCCGCTTATCGACACCTTCCTCAACCTCGTCGGACTTGACCCCGGGACGGCTGAGCGCGGCGCGCAGCTTTACCGCGACTATTATAATGAAAAGGGAAAGTACCTCAACCGCGTCTACAAGGGCATTCCCGAGCTGCTCGGAAGGCTCAGGGAAGAGGACGTGAAGATGTGCATCTGCAGCTCGAAGTACGAGCTGTTTGCCGAGGAGATCATCGGGATCCTCGGACTTGGCGGCGACTTTGACGCGGTTTGCGGCTCTAACATCGACGGCAGCCGCAAGGACAAGAAGGATCTGATCCCGTACGCCGTCGCTTGTCTGGGCGGCGACTTTGAGCGCGACAGAGAGCGCACAGTCATGCTCGGCGACACGTGGTACGACGCCAAGGGCGCGAGACTCTGCGGCGTTGATTTCATAGGCGTGCGCTACGGCTACGGCGAAATATCCGACATGGAAGAGCAGGGTGCGAAGCTGTTTGCCGATACCCCCGGAGAGCTTTTTGAGCTTTTAAAATAGTATATGTATATTAATTCATTCCTCCGCATATGCTGTAGCGGAGGTTTTGAATATGGTGGTTTTTAATTTCAGACTGAAATCAAAGGCGGCGGCAGCTGCAGCGGCGGCGTTTGTCGCGGTGCTGACGGCGGTGATCTGCGCGTTCTGCGCGGCGAATGCCCAAACGACCGTGGAGGCTGCTCCCACGATAAACGACGGCAACTTTGCCGAGGAACGAGCGGTGGGAGAGTACCTCGACTCTCTGGGCTACACCGACAGGACGCTTGTTTCATGTGACAGCGTGAAAATCCCG
>JAEEGI010021195.1_pt1 | contig 12933 bp, 8 predicted proteins | sample 8958751 | NCBI WGS metagenome assembly JAEEGI01 (sample SAMN16246545, study PRJNA631951) | gut metagenome | biome: gut microbiome; feature: rumen; material: KS-attached | host: Bos | place: Iran: Karaj | collected 2018-10 | reverse complement strand
CCTCCATGGTAGTCAGCTCCATCCCGGGTATAACAAGAACGCCGTACTCCTGCCCCAGCTCCATGGCCGGTGCGCAGTTTCGTGCGGCGTTGTGATCCGTGATCGCGATCACGTCGAGCCCCTTGAGGGCTGCCATACCAACTATGTTCGCCGGCGTGTTGTCGTTGTCACCGCACGGCGAAAGGCAAGTGTGGATGTGTAAATCATAACTGACAGAGTGCATGTCATGACCCTTTTCTGTAAAACCTGTTATATCTCCCGCTACCAACACAATTCGACATCGTCCTATATGTATCCTCTTGCCGGAACAATTCAACGTCGTTCTGTATGTGTCCTGTTGCCGGCACAATTCAACATCGTCCTGTATGTGTCCTGTTGCCGGCGGAAATCATTTTGTTCATCGGGAAACTATTTGAGCAACTTATGGACCGCAAGAGCCGTCTCAAACACAGGCTCCTCGCTGGTGAATACGGAGATTCCTTCGCTCTCCGCTTTTGCTTTGACGTCATCGCCTACTGCGACGCCTCCCGCAATGATCACGCAAGCGCAGTCTGTAAGCGACGCAACCGCAAGCGTGTTCAGGTTGCTCACAACAGTCACCCAGCAAGCTCCTGCGGGGGCTTTACTCATGGCGACACTGAGCATGTCGCAGCAATAAACTCCGGTGATCTCCTTCGCGGAATCACCCGGGCACACAGTCTTTAGACCATCAGCGCTGTAAAGATTTTCAACTGTCATATGTTTTCCTTTCCGAACCGAATTCTCTTGCCTGATATGCTCACTTCAGGAGACGGGATCCTTGTTTTCGGGGCATTTATGCATCAAATTCTTTATATCAAATCCCGTCTGAGATCTTACGAATATAGCTGCGGAGGACGTGGATGCAGTCTGTCTCGCGTGCCATACCTCGCACGATATCTTCCGCGAGAGCCTTGCAGGTAGGTGCGCCGCATGAACCGCAATCGAGTCCGGGGAACTTCTCCATGAGCTCCTCGAGCTGCGACATCTTGCTGAGGCGCTCGGCCATATTGCCACCGAGGTTGAAGACGGGCTCGTAGGCAACGTCCGTCGTGAACTCAAGCCCGATATCTTCAGGCGTGTCATGTGTTCGCGCGATGGGCAGGTACTTTCTGAGGCTCTTGAGCTTGACCTTCGCAAGGAAGGGGTTCTCAACCGCCAGAACGCCGCCGACACAGCCACCGCTGCAGGCGTTAAGCTCTATAAACGACAGTGTGTTCGCAAACTTGTTGTCCTCGAGGTCCTCGAGAACCTTGATGACATTCTCGATACCGTCGGCCGCGAGGTAGGAGTCCGTGAGGAGTCCGCCGGCTTCACCGCCGGAGCCGCCCCAGCTGATGCCTATATTGCCTGTCGAAGAAAGCTCCTCGACCTGACCGTCCTCGACAACATCTTTCATGGCCTGGATGAGACCCGGATAGACATCCTTCATAGCGAGCACGCGGTCAACCTCGCTCTTCTCATAGCCGAGAGGGAACTTGACCGATGTAACCTTCGCAGGGCAGGGCGAGATAAAAAAGATCCCGATATCCTCCGAAGGCAGACCCGTCTTCTCCATGGCACGCTTACGAGCCATCCTCGCCGCAATCTCCATGGGCGGCAGGATGGGAAGCAGGTGCTCGAGGAGGTTCGGGAAACGCACTCTGATAAGCCTAGTCACAGTAGGACACGCCGTACTGATCAGAGGCCATTGATCCTTATGATTTCTGATGTACTCTCTTGAAAGGGATGAAACGATCTCGGCTGCAGCGCTCACCTCGAAAACATCGGAGAATCCCATCCGCTTGAGCGCGGTGAGCACGATGTCCACATCCTCAATGTTGTTGACCTGAGCGTAGAGCGAAGGCGCGGGAAGCGCAACGGTATACTTGAAATCCTTCATGGAATCAAGACTGTCATGAGTAGCCAGCTTTGCATGATTCTTGCAATGTCTGATACACTCACCGCAGTCGATACAGAATTCTTTTGTGATCACAGCTTTTCCGTTTCTCACACGGATGGCCTCCGTGGGACAACGTTTTATACAGTTTATACACCCCTTGCAAAGACTTTCGTCAAGATGCACAGATGTGTAGAACTTTTCATTTCCCATAATCTCTAAGTGAAACCCCTTTCCTTAGATTTTCCGTCCGAACACAGTGTCCCCGCAACACTGTATCTGCCGGCCGTTCCCCCTTACTCCGAGCGAAAAAGAACCTCTTACTGAAGGAACACCTTCATCGTGACTGTGGTTCCCTCCCCAAGACGAGTATCGATGCTCATCTCGTCGCTGTACTTCTTCATGTTCGGGAGTCCCATGCCGGCTCCGAATCCGAGCGCCCGAACGTTCTCCGAGGCTGTCGAGTAACCCGCCTGCATAGCGAGCTCGACGTTCTCGATACCGGGACCACGGTCCGCAAGTACCATGGTGATCTCGGTTTCGGAGATCGTAACGTCAATAGTCCCTCCGTGTGCATGGATGACCATGTTGATCTCGCCTTCGTAAAGCGCGATGGAAACCTTACGCACGATGTCGGGTGAAACCCCGAGGACCTTGAGCTTGGACTTCACATCGCCCGATGCCTCTCCGGCTCTCGTGAAATCGTCGCCCGAAATGGTATAAGAAAGCTTTACTTCACTCAATAGGGTACACCTCCCCGCAGGCCGTTGCTGTAGAGGAGGCCGCATGCATTGAACATACGGTGATCCGTGCACAGGATCGTAATGCCACGCTCTTTGGCCATCTCGATCATTTCTTCCGTGGGCTTCTTGCCGCGGATAAAGACTATACAGTACGCGTCGATCATCTCGGCGGTCCTGATAACCTGAGGATTGCAAAGGCCGGTGAGAAGCACCGCCTGATCCTTAACATAAGCGAGCACGTCGCTCATCATGTCCGAGCCGCAGGCGGAGTGGATCTCGCGATCCTTCTGGTCTTCGCCGCAGACATAGGTTCCGTGAAGTATTACCTGTACATCTGAAATCGTCATGTGTTTTCTCCCAATAATATAATATAGTTAATGCTGTTTTGTCCGTTCGATGTTCCGCTACTTATATGATAGCACAAAAAGTGCATTTATTAAAGGGCAAATAAGGTGAGGTCGGCGTGATGTTTCGTTCCTGAAAATGTGGTGATTTTATACTTTCGTTCTAAAATTTGTGTGAAAACAAAGTCTTTCGTTCCGAAAAATGTTGAACATGTATTTGAGGTATGGTATTCTTAACGTGTAATCCAGACGTAAATATTTAGTACGCGATCGTTTGTCAGGTCAATAAGCAAAGGAGTTGATTCAAGATGCAAAGAGAAATATACAGTAAGCTCAAGGAATGGAAAAACAGCCCCTACAGGAAACCGCTTGTTATGTCAGGCGCCAGACAGGTCGGCAAATCCTACATCATCAAGGAGTTCGGCAAACATGAGTATTCGTCTCTAATAGTCCTGAACTGTGACAAAGACGAGAGGATCGCTGATATTTTCGATCATGGGTTCAGAAGTGAAAGGATCATTTCGGACATCGAAATAATCACCGGAGAAAAAGTGATCCCCGATGAGACGCTCATCTTTATCGATGAAGTTCAGGAGGTTCCGAAGGCTCTTGCTTCTCTTAAATATTTTTGCGAAGATGCTCCGCAATATCACATAATCGTTGCGGGCTCTTTACTGGGGCTTGCCATTCATCAAGGGGTCTCCTATCCGGTAGGCAAAGTGGACGAAATGACCCTTTATCCGCTTTCTTTTCCGGAATTCGTCCTCGCAAGGCTCGGCGAGCAGGCATACGTGAAACTCACCGGCGAAAAACCTGATGATTTTGATAGCCTCTCTTCTGTTTATGTTACTGCATTGAGGGAATACTACTTTACGGGCGGCATGCCTGAAATTGTCGCCAAGTTCATTGAAGGAGCCGACGTGGAGTACCTCAGAGATATACAGAAAAGGATCATAACGGATTATTCTCTCGATATTTCAAAACATGCAAAACCTGAGATACTTGGACGAATTCACCAGGTTTGGAATTCTATCCCCCAACAGCTTGCAAAAGGGAACAAGAAATTTCTCTACGGTGACATCCAGAAAGGGGCCAGAGCAAAGGACTTCGAGCTTGCCATCGAATGGCTCAAGGACGCCGGAATGATCCACAAAGTGTCACGGGTCCGCAAGCCCGGTATCCCGTTAAAGTATTACGAAGATTTTTCGGCTTTCAAGCTGTTCCTGATCGACCACGGGATAATGGGTGCGATGACGGACGCCCCTGTATCCGAGATATTGCTCGGAAAAAACGTGTTTGAGGAGTACAAGGGATCATTCACGGAGCAATACGTGTTTGAACAACTGAAAGTCTACTCCGGAAGTGATATCTTCTATTACGACAGCGACACTTCCAAGCTCGAGCTGGACTTCCTGATCCAGAAGGGAAACAAGCTTGTCCCGATAGAGGTCAAAGCGGAAGAAAATCTGAAATCCAAATCCCTGAGACAGTTCTTCGCGAATAACCCGGATTCATTCCCCGTAAGAATCTCCATGTCAGATTACAGAAAGCAGGACTGGATGATAAACATGCCGTTGTACGCGGCTTTCAGGGTTGCAACGGGCGAGTGATGTACAGAGCGCAAATAGATCGCATATATCACGACAGACAAAAAACACCCGGAGGTGTTTTTTGTTTGCACTGTGCAATCTGACTCATTAAACAGATAATCGGATGGGCGGCGTATCCATCATATCAGGTTCCCTCGTTGGGAACGCAGGGTGCCTTTCCTGCTCGTCGGTTATCCTTGGTGAGTTGGATTATGCGGGATCATAGCTGAACTCGTATTGTACAGCGAAATCTTTTGCATTTTCGTGATTCGTATTATCTAAATTGAACACATCACAGTCCTCGTCTCCCACATAGAAGAGGCGGAAATCACTGCCTCCCACATAGTATACGATAAAGTTTTCCGATCCGATATCGTCGGTAGCATAGTAGAGAGAGAGTGAAAAGCTATATACCTGTGTTTCATGATCAACTCCGTCTAAACCACTCAGAGATGTCTCTGCCTCATAAAAGACCGGTGTAAACAATCTGACACATGTATTGCTGTCTAAACCCGGATGCTCGTCAGCCCACTCAGGATTCTCAAAACCGTAACCATACATGTGGGCCTCAGCACAATTATTGATCTTTACAGATTTGTACGGAGTATACATATATATTCCGGCGCAATTACTATACGTGCTTCCCATCAAATAATCAAGAATAGTCTGATCGCTTCCCGGCATGCCTATACTGTCCATCTTAAAGCGATCCAGTACTTTGACGGGAGGTTTAAGTCCATCTTGTGTGGTAAAGGCGGTCTTGGTCGAAGAATCGCCCACCCAAAGGTCGGTCCCGTTCGAATAAGGAGAAACTTTACCTCCATACAGCGAATTCATGTAGAAATCTACACCAACCAAATCCCACATCATGCCGGCAAACTCTTTTTTAGGGAACGCTGCATCCGCAACAGTAAAGGTCGCCGCTGTATCAAAGACGCGCCCGATCATCAAAAAACTACCGCGATCATAAACGAAGCATGAATACTTATTGCTCTGTCCGGTCGCCACAGTCACATCCACCATGCTCGGACGATATGTGGAATAATCGTTCTGCGATCTTTTCATACCGCGAACAAAGGTCTTTTCTCCGTCAAGGACCGCATTCGATCCGCTAACGACTAGATCTCCGATAGGGATCAACAACTCATTTTGCGATAGTGGTTCAATACTATACACAGCATTCATACTACTTATACTGAACGATCCATTGCTACTTCTCAGTTTCGAAGTTACGTTGCGATCATAATAAGGAGAGATCGTCTTAGCTTCCGAATCTATCAGACAATACTCAAGGCTCAAACTTTCAATATCAATATACTTATCTTCAACTGCTTCCGTTCCTATAAGCTTTATGCTAAATACGTTATCCGGGTAATCATCATCGTAAAACGCTGTCTTACCCATAAATCCACCGTATGAATCAGGTTCGATAATATCTATATACTGAAGTTCAGCTGTAACCGACTCAATCTTGGTGAAAATCGGTTTGATACAGATTGTTCCTACACTCAGGAAACTGGACAAATAGTCGTTCATGTTCCGTATCACCCAATAATCAAGAGGAAGAACATAAGCAACGCTGTTGTTAAGGATGTCCACACACGGAGCAACTGTTTGTTTTACCGAGATTCCTGACTGTCCAGGAAGCTCGTAGTACCCGTTAAAATCAAAACCGGTTTCAAAAATGTTACAGTAATATCCCGAAAGCCTGTAGCCCTCTACACCGACAAACGAGTAAGATTTGCGCACATTATCCGAAAATCCGTTATAAACACTTACAGGATTGTTAACTTCGACGCCACTTCTCTTTTGACCCGCAGCATTCCAAGGATATATGATGTCATCGGGTGCAAACACAGTCCAGTCATGTGATGTTGTGGAATCGAACTTCGCCGTCTGAACCGTGACATTGTAAGGGAACGAGGCCTGGGCGTTGCTTTCCTTATAAAGATCCTTGGGATTAACCGCGATAATGTACACAGGACCTTCCATATCGAACGAGCCGTCCGTACCTTTGGGGATCACGTAAGGATTGTTAGAACCGATACTGAAGACGTGGTTCTCTTCCTCGTACTCCGAACCAACCGTGAGGTCAAGTTTTATCCAGTCTACAACCTGAACGGTTGCGATAAACCTTCCGTCAGTTGATTCATCCACTTCTGACATGGGCGAATTTCTCGAATTTTCAGAAGTGAAGCAGATCACATTTGAAAACTCATTATCATCCGAGAGGAACGGTGTCACGAGACCATCTTTCGAAGTCTTGTAATTGCAGAGCAGCTCCTTATTATAAGTGCTCGAAGGATCCTGTGAATACTGAATCTTAGGAAGACTGAACGGGTGTTCTTCTACAAGTCCATCAAGATAAACAGTATTCAAAGTACATGTATACGGTTGATCATTTGCCGTAACCGCCCATAATTGCCCATCTTCGTTCGCCCCGGCAAGTCCGGAAGGTTCTTGGTACTGGTTAATAAAATAGTACAGGTAAACGAAGTCATTCGGATCCTCCACATTTTCTTTTATTTTTATACGATTGAAATCACCTTCATTATCTGCCGCAATCCTCACTTCTACTGGTGAAGCATAGATCATTCTGAGAGTATGGCAATTGGCCGGATCTTCGGTTTGTTCGTTAAAGCTGTCACCGTTTGAGGAGGCAGGGAAATATAATCTCAAGGTGTACGAAGAAGATCCGATGTAATCTGTGATCTGAGTATATGTTTCGTTTAACAGACAGCTCTTTACTACACGGCTGTAGGGATCAATCTCGGCTCTGTCGAATTCTGAGCTGTCCATATAGCAATAGAACTGTGTATATCTTCCGACTCCGTTTTTCTTTAAGATATAAGGGTAGTTATGATCAGTTGTATTACTCTCTTCCTTGGGAAGGATCACATTCTTGCCGGCAATCACATAGAAATTGACGCACTCATCGTTTGCATCATAATCTACTATAGCCTCTGTACCCTCAGGACACCATCCGGTAGGCACAACTACCTTGGCTGCATGAGTAGAAGGAATACTCACTGTTGTGATCAGATCGATCCCGGCGTAAATATCTATCGGGTCTTCCTGAGGAGTCGAAGCTACATTGGTAATGCGGTAACGTGCATCGGAAGTACGCGCAGCCTGTTCGGTACTGTACCATCCGGTAAATGCATAGAAGCTACGGTATGACTCATAATACACATTTTCATTTTCCCATTGCCCGGATACCGTATTATATACATTCTCGCTTATGGAGACATCGGCACTTCCGTCATAATTCTTGTAACCGGGAAGAAGCGTTCCCGGCGAAAGCGAGCTAATTGCCTCTGAAAGCTGGGAAACACTTATTTCTACGTAGTTTGAACCATAATACCTAAGCCCAATCTGATAGTGACTGCTTTCAAAATCAAATGTGTTTTTCTTGATGTCATGGCAAACATAAACTGAATTGAGGATCGTTTTCCTGATACCGGGATGGATCGTGCCGGATTCAGGAACCACAGTTAACAAATACTCGGAATCAAGATTATTGGCTGCCTCCGCACTGGAGTACCATCCGGCAAACTCGTACGCAATATTCTGAGGACATGTTTCTGAAGTTTCTACAATAACAGTAATCCCTGAATTTCCGCCTGTTGAGGTTGTAGGGAGTATTGCCCCACTTGTAGTGGGAAGGTCATCAATTGTCAGTGTGTTGGAATTACCGTCTTGGAATAAGAGATCCACTCTATATCCCGAACTTGAACTCGAACTACTCTCGCTTATTTCCCAGAAGGTTTCTGCATAAGTAGCATGCTCTGTCACCGATCCACCAGATGTGGGTTCCGCTGTAGGCTCTGTAGTAGGTTCAGGGGTGGGTTCTAAAGTGGGCTCGGGGGTGGGTTCAGGAGTGGGTTCGGGGGTTGGTTCAGGAGTGGGTTCGGGGGTTACTTCAGCCTCCTCATCGTCCTCGTCCTCATCGTCATCTTTCTCGGCGTCATCTTCGTCATCGGTATCAGTGTCATCGCCGTCTTCGTTATCGGCGTCATCTTCGTCGTCTTCATCATCTTCGTCGTTGTTTTCAGCTTCGTCGCTATCTTCATCATCTACGTCATTTTCGACGTCGGCTTCGTCCTCATCATCATTGTTCTGATCATCAGGATCTTCCGTTTCATCGCCGATCACAATGAGATTTGTATCGCCGTCAACGAGAGTGGTTCCTTCTTCCGATGTAGTATCATCCTCTGCTACAGGCTGATAATCCGTAACAGGGGCAGGAGCAGGTTCAGGTGTAGGCTCCGGCGTCGGTTCAGGAGTCGGTTCAGGCGCAGGTTCACTCACAGTCGAGTCATTGATTGCCTGCTGTGATTCCGCCAAAATCACTTCAAAAGATTCCATGACTTCATTCAACTGTGCATCAATCGCATCGATCTGCTCCTGAGAAAGTCCCTCCTCTCCTGCAGCCGCTTCAGCATCGGCAACAAGAATGCTCTTTACGCTCTCAAGGAAGGTTGCGTCGAATGTTGCCACATCGAATACAACTCCGGCCTCTTCTTCGGATACGATCTCTACCTTGATACCACTCACGGATGCACCTGTTTCGGCGATCGCCTGCATCTCTTCCTGTGATACGAGTTCTTCCTTGGCTGATTTGAAGGCATTACCTTCGCCGGCTCCGAGGTCTCTCTCAACAGAGACAACGGTTCCGTCTGCCTTCACCTTAACGGCCTTAATCTTAACCTGTCCTTCAAGGACGGCGTTACTGGTCTGAACGTGGCCCGTAACAACATCTTCCACTACTTCTGTAAGTGTCTTGGTACCACGGATTGACATCGTGGTGTTGGGAGTAACGATATCATAAGACGAGGTCGCGGAAAGCTTCTTCTTAACCTCGGTGAGCATTGAACCGCGTTCGATGTAGACCATGGTCTTACTGTCATTGGCAGTACCGGTTGCGGTGAGATTTATCTTAGTATTAGCCTCGAGATAGACATACTTGTCATCGTCGAGCTTAAGACGAGCAAAGCTGCCCTCTCCGACCGTAAGCGAGTCACCCGAAGAGAGAGCCATGTTCTTGAAAGCATCAAGAGAGTCGCCGTCTCGTTCTACCTTACACGATCCATCGATCTCAAAGACTTTTATGGAACGGTAGGCATCCTCACCGCCCACAAATATAAAGATAAGCGCAACGACTATGGCGACAAGCGCGACAGCACCCCCGCCGATGATCAGAGCTTTTTTGTTCATAGAACCTCCCTGTTATCGTCATGTGTTGAAATATGATGATTTTCGATACATAACCTTTATACGCAAAAAAGGGGATACGTCCACGATATGTCGACGCTCCCCTACAGATTTATATTATAGTGTCCCCAATATACCGGTGTCAATGTAAAGTGCTTCATTTCCTTAAAAAAGTACTTGTTTTACAGGCACAACATCTAGTAACCGCACCGGGCAGCCAAGCCTCTGAAAAATCGAGCACGCTTTTGGAGTCGTTAGAGGCGTCTTTCCGGGGGATTTCACGAGGACGATCCTTGACCCTCAAAATAAAATTTCTAAGTTCTACTTTTGTAGGTCTCGATTTGTTAACTCACGAATTAATAATTGCCTTTTCGGGCCCTGAAAGACCATTCTTCTTCGCATTTCGTGAACATTCTAAACCACTATATATTGTGCAATGCAGAATCTGTTCTGCCTACTCTACAGACAGAATCCCCGGGATTATTGCTGTCCTTCTCACGAGTCTTCTCGCGGTTATGCCCCCGATCGTTGTCTCGGTCAGCTCCGGGATCTTTTTACGATTATGACTCAGCAATGAACGATTTTTCTCCGTTTTTTTCTTGACAACGCAGGGTATTTACATCATATTTATGGAAATGCTTGCTTGCATCTGTGTCAGAGTAGTCTCTCCGTAAAAGGAACCGGCTCTGTCATAAGCGTTTTCTCTTTAAAGAGCATTTTGCCGGGGCAATGCGAGCAGGGAAGCAAAGACTAAAACAGAGGTTATTCATATGGTAATAGACATTCACACGCACATATTCTCGGATGAACTTGCTCCGCGTGCAAAGCAGGCTCTCATTGATAATGCCAACGGGGAATACATGCCCATGCACGACATGACCGTGAGCTCTCTCCTGGACTCAATGGACAAGTCCGGTGTTGACATCTCGGTGATCCAGCCTATCGTTACAAAACGGCACCAGTTCGAGAAGATCAATGCCTGGGCCGATGGCATAAATAATGACCGCATCATCCCCTTCGGCAGTATCTGGCCTCATTCTGATGATTGGAAAGAGCAGGTCGATACAGTCGCCAAGATGGGTTTTAAAGGTATCAAATTTCACTGCGAATATCAGGATTTCGAAGTCGATGCTCCCGAGATGCTCCCGATCTACGACAGGATCTTTGAGCGGGGATTGATAACGCTCTTCCACGCCGGCTATGATCCTATCTCCACCGGAGTCTTAAAGAGCAGTCCGAAGCAGTTCGCCAACATAGCGCATGAGCTTCGGGGCGGTGTCATCATCGCCGCACACCTCGGAGGATGCAGGCAGTGGGACGAAGTTGCAGAAAACTACGCCGGTCATGACGAGATCTATATTGACACATCGATGGGATTTGAGTATTATCCTCACGAAACATTCTTTGAGATCGTAAAAGCGATCGGATCGGACCACGTACTCTTCGGTTCGGATTCGCCGTGGACCGATCCGGGCAAAGAGATCGAGATACTTAAAAGCCTTCCCCTTTCGGACGAAGACAAGGAACTCATCCTGTGCGGAAACGCAAGAAGACTCCTCAGCATTTAGTGTCACATCTGTATCGTTTTCGCCGTGATCACGAGACCGGCAACGCTTATCTTATCGTTCGGTATCATTCGGTATCGGCGTAAGAGACAGACAGTGAACATATAAAAGAAAAAAGCAATAAAAATACAGGCAGATTTCAGAGCAAAAAACGCTTGAAAACAGAGGCTTTGATATGGAAATTAATTTTAAATTTAAGAAAGGTCGTGAGTACATGCATCTCGATGAGATCATGTACCTCCTTTCACAAACACATTGGGCAAACAAACGTCACAGAGAGACAGTTGAGAAGTCGATCGAGGGTTCTCTGTGCTTTGGTGTCTTTGATGAAGACGACGTGCAGATCGGATTCGGGCGTGCCGTAACCGACTACGCTACCATGTTCTACATCTCCGATGTCGTGATCGACAAGGATCATCAGGGTCTCGGGCTCGGGAGCAGGCTTGTTTCGTTTATCAAGTCTGCCGAAGAACTCAAAGGACTCTGGGGCTTCCTCGGAACGACCGCAGCCGAAGGCTTCTACAGCAAGCAGGGCTTCACCCGCAGTACCGGTTTCTTCATGACCCTCCCCAAAACGAACGCGGGCGATATCTTCAATGTCAAGTGATCGTATTTCCAACCGACATACCAAGTATAAAAAAAGCACCTCGATGGGTGCTTTTTTCAAAACGTCTGACAGAAATTATAAAAGTATCCGCCTATGGCTTCGTTTCATTCTCAATCGTTACTTTCTGTTTTTAGAAGCTAAACGTTCTGGGAGCACCTGTGAAAGATGAGAACGTCGCTGTTGCGCCTTCAAATCTGAGCACTTCAGTGTTATCGTCCTCTGCCTTGTACATCGCCTGAAGCTGGGGATATGCGTCAAGCATGTGCTTCTTGGCCTCGAGACGATCGTCCCTGACGAGCTTGCCGGAGACTCTGAGCCACTGTCCGTCAGCGAACGCACAGATTTCAGCCTTCGGGTTAGCCTGAAGCTGCTTCGAAACATCCTTCACCTTTCCGGTCTGGATGTAGAGACCGCCCTCAAAAATGTCCACTGTTCCGAACGGACGGACTCTCGGCTGATCGCCCTCAACCGTTGCAAGGTAATAAACTCCGCACGACTTTAAGAAATCATAAACTTCCTGCATGGTATTTTCTCCTTCCTTTTTGGGTCTTTGAGGCAGATCCGTCTCAAAATCTTTGTCACTTGCCTTGAGCTCCCAGTGCTCCGCCGCTGCCGCGTCGCCTGCGGCAACTCTGATAACATCGTAATATGCCTGCTTCGCTTCGCACTTGCCTCTGAAGAGAAGCGGGTAGCTCGTCTCGCGCCTGAATCCCGTGAGCCACGAATGCTCGTCGAGGAGGTTCCAGAAGGTGACGCATGTGATGTTTGCAGCGCCCTCCTTCTTTGCTCTCAGGTAGATATCGAAGAACTGTGCGTACCTCTCGCCGAGAGCCTTCATCGACTCATCTGAAGGGTCGTTATTGTGCATGTCGAGCTCTGTGATCTGCACCTCAAGTCCGAGTTCGCCGTACATGCGCAGTGCCGTCTCATAGGCGTTAAGATTCGGATGATCCATCAACAGGTGCGACTGCATG
>JAEEGI010021193.1_pt1 | contig 12935 bp, 9 predicted proteins | sample 8958751 | NCBI WGS metagenome assembly JAEEGI01 (sample SAMN16246545, study PRJNA631951) | gut metagenome | biome: gut microbiome; feature: rumen; material: KS-attached | host: Bos | place: Iran: Karaj | collected 2018-10 | reverse complement strand
AATCTCTTTAAAAAAATAAGATTAATAAATACAAATGATATACATGATTTTTTTATTAATTCAATTCAATCAGATTTAAATGAAAAAATATCTACTTTAAAACAACATAATTATCATAATTTTTCACCTATTAGTAATAATAATAATAATATATATATAAATATAGAAAACGACAAAAATCAAAAAAGATCTCATTCATATAAAAAATTAAATTCTAAAATAATAACTCCTGGAAATTTTATAACAACAGATATAAATTATATTGGAGCAGCTTTAACTAATAGTGGAGTAATATTTCCTTTTAGAAAAAGTAATAATATGTTAGTTAATGAAAGAATTAAAAAAATGAGAAGTTTAAGTATTAATTTTAATCAAAATAATTCTAATTATAATTATAATACTTGTCCAGTTGATTTTAAAAGTAATATAAATGTTAATTTAAATAATGATTTTAGAAATAAAAAAAATAATTATAATTATAATAAATATATTGAAAATTATAATAATAGAAATATTGGAATTATAAATTTTGGTTTATCTAATTTAAAAACTAAAAAATCTTATAGAAATTTATTTTATAAAAATGCTCCTTTAATTCCTTTTTCACCAATTAAAAATTATACTTTATTAATAAATTTAGAAGAAACAATAATTAATATTCCAAAAGGAACAAATAATATTTATTTAAGGCCTTTTTTAAGAGAATTTTTATCTAATATTTATCCATATTATGAAATATTTGTTTTTAGTTCTGGAATTAAAAATTATGTTGAGCAAATAATAAATTTTATAGAAGATAAAGAACAATATTTTGATTATAAATTATATAGAGAAAATACAAATTATTCAGATGAAAATTATTATTTAGATATTAATAAATTAGGAAGAGATTTAAAGAGAATTATTGTTATTGATCATAAATTTAATTATGGGAATAATGGTATTTTAATTAATTCTTTTCAATTCGATGAAGTTAATAATTATATATTAAATGATAATATATTATTTCATTTAGAAAAAATTTTAATTCAAATTGCAAAAGAAGAACCAAATGATATAAGAATAAATTTAATGAAATATAAAAATGAAATTAATCTGAAAATAAATGATTATTAATTGATCTATTTTTATATTGGAAAATAAAATATATTTCATTGTAAAATTGGTTATTAAATTAAACCTTGACTAATATTATATAATTTAACATAATTATTTATATAAATCATGATATTTATTATAAAAAAAAATATTTTGAAAAAAAATAAAAATTTATAAAATTGCATCTTTTGAAGTTAAAAAAATACATTTAATTCCCAAATTAAATTCTAAATCTGAATTAATATTTCCAAAATAAAAAGTATATTTATCAAAAAGAATATTATCTATTTCAATAACTTTATTTTCATAACTTAAATTATCTCTTTGATATTTAATATTTATTTTAATATTATTATAAGTATATTTTTGTGCTTTTCTATCTTTATCAATAAGTCCATGCGTAATATTTAAAATAAAAATATGAGTAAGGTTTGATTGGGTAAGATTAATTTTAAAATTTTTATAGTTCATATAATCAAATAAATTTTGAATAAATATTTCATAAATTGAACTTGGAAAAATATATAAAATACTTGTTAAAGAAGTTAAAAAACAATTTTGGAAAAATTTTTTTATGATTATATCATTTTCATTCATTATTTTATAAAAAGGAGTAAATTCATTATAATAAATATTATATGATATATTTAATTGTTCTAAATTTTTTGAACTAATATTATAATTTATTGTGTTATCTTCAGAATAAATAAAAGCAAAATTTTTATAATAAATGGAAGAAAAACATTTTTCTTTTTTTAATGAAATATAATCTTTTTCTTTTTTATTATGCAATATTAAATCAAAAATTAATATAAATGATATTTCATTAAAAATATAAGTGTTTTTTCCTAATTTTCTTTGGGTTGAATAAAAAGAAAAAATTTGTAAATTTTCTAATTGTATATTTATTTGTCCTAAATTTAATTCTTTTGAATTTTTTTTTTCTGTGAGTTTTTCAAATATTGTATTCAATTCTTCTTCCCTTTGTTTTTCATTATATTCATTATTTACTATTTTGAAAATTAGAATAATGAAAAATACTATTTTCATTAATTAAAATATATTATTTGAAAATGATATATGTAACAAATTATATAAATATAAATACAAATAAATTATTTATTTATATATAATATTTTTCTAATTTTATATTAATCTTAATTAATTTAAATCTTTTAATCTTAATTCAATATACTCTTCATACTATTGGTTATTAAAAATTTCAAGAAAATAAAATATAAAAAGATAAAAATTCAAGCAAAGAATTCTCTTTAGGGAATTTAAATGTTTTTTTAATGAAAAAGACTAAATATTCAATATGTAAAACTTATTAAATAATGTTAATTTATATGGAATTTCTAGTTTTTGATGATTTTACAATAAATCAGAAATAAATAGAACTATCTTTTTATTTTTTAATTTATTTTATATAAATATTTAATGTTATTGTTCGTTATTATTTCTCATATTTAAATATTTCATAAAAGTTTAAATTTAAGTTTACAATTATATTATTTTACATTATTTATTAATAAAAAAAAAATTGTCAAAATAAATAATTAAAGTAAAGATTAATTAGTATTATAATTAACAATATAATTTGAATTGATTTTTTTAACTAAATGAAAGTTTATATCAATTTATAGATAGTTCTTTAAATAATTATTATTTCAATATTTAAAGAAACAACTATAAAAATAAAAAATAAATACTATAATATAACTTGAAAAAAATAAAAATGAATGAGAAAAGTAATAAAGGAAGAAAATAATCAAAAATGTAATTTTTCCTGATTTGACTCAAAAATAAATTTAATAATAAATGGAACTAATATTTTTCTTTTTGAATTTGTCAAATAAATTTTTAAAAAAAACTAATTTTTTTCTAAACCTTAGTTATAATATATAATTAAAATTTTTTATTTATCAAAAGATTTATTTTTAATAGATAATTATTTAATAATAAAATAAAAACAACCCTTAATAATTTCTTTATACAAACATTAAAAATATAGAAATTTATAATTTGATACTCTTAAATTGAAAATTGAAAATTTATAAATGACTATAAACCAACTTTTACATTAACTTTATTTTTTTCATACTTTTTATATATATTTTCAAAAGAGAACCCTTTTATTTAATAGAAAAAAAAGTTTACGAAGTTTTATTGCTTTGAAAACTTTCTTTTCTTATTTTTTTAATTTTTGATAAAAAAGGATTTTTCATATTTAAATTTACTCTTGTTAATTTTATTCTATCTTTAGTTAAAGTATCTTTGATATTGATTGAAGGAAATACTGTTTTATTACTTAAAGATTCTTCAATATTCAAAAAAATTTTTGTTAAAGTTTCCCCGCTTATTTCATAACTAAATTTCCTTTCAGACATTTATTTTTTTATAAAAAACATTATTTTTTTATATTATATTCCATTCAATATATTAAATCTAAACCAATAAACAATAAAATGAATAGCATCAATAATATAAAAAAATTTTAATTTATAAAACAATAAAGTGAAAATCATAAAAATAAATATAAAAAATTTTAAGATTAATTTATTCAGAACTTCCCCAAATTTTTAAATCTCCATCAAAACCACAACTAACAATGATTTTTCCAAATTGAAAATGATCAGTAATTTTAACACAATAAACATAACCATTATGACTTCCAATTTCATTAACTTGAACACAATCAATAACATCAAATAAAATAATTTTTCCATCTCTACTTCCTCCAAATATAAATCTATCATCCCATTTTTCTAAAGTATTGATTGAATATTTTAAAATTCCTCTTTCAAATTTATTTATTAAATTACCTGTATTTAAAGCCCAAATTCTAATTTTTCCAATTTCATCTCCTTCAATTAAATTATATTCATTATTATCTAAGAAACAAATACATAAATGATTACTTTTTTTTTCTATTTCATTATCAATAAAACTTTTTTCAGGTTTATTATCATTATCTGATATTTTAGATATATTATATTGTAATATTCCTTCATTTGTTCCTATAAAAATTTCATCTGCATTTTTGGGATTATGTTTAATACAAAAAACTTGAGAATTTACTTTGATTTCCTTATTTTTTTCTGATTTTTCACAAAACCAAATTTTTACTTCTTCTAAATTTCTATTACCTGAAATTGCTATTATTCCATTTTCTTCATTATATAATGAATCAAGAGAAAAAATAGAATAATCATTATGTGCATTTATAAAGTTTTTTACTAATTTCCAATTATCTTCTATACAATAGACATTCATATTTGTATCAAAAGAACATGTTATTAATAAAGTTTTTTGAGTTTTTTCATTTTGACAATAACTCATACAATGAATATTACTTTCATGAGCTTTTTTAATAATAATTTTATCTTCATTTGTTGCTAAATTATATGCATTAATACCATATTTTGAATTAGGATAAACTATAATGTTTTCATTTTTAAAAGTTTTAATTACACAAAATTTATTATCACATTCATATCCATTATCAATTACTTTTGGAATATTTTTTATTAATTTAATTGATTTTAATTTATTTGCTAATTCAATATTTTGAACTCTTAAACCGACAGCATTATGGGCTGGAGAAGCTTGAATATTTTCTATATTTTCAGATATTTTACTTAATAAATTTTCCATATTTGAAATCCTTTCTTCTTGACTTTTCATTATGTTTGCTTGCTTAGTTTCTGAACTTTCCATTTTTTTCTTTTGATTCTCTTTATCTTCAAATAAACTTTGATAAAATTTATTCATTTCACTTTTAATAATAGAATGTATTTCAGGAAATAAAATATGTTTAATATGTTCTATTTTTTTATCTGTTTTATTATATTCTTCATAAGTATCTTTATAACCACAAAGATTACATATTCTTTCATTATTATTACAATTATTAATATGAGAATATAATTCTTCATAATTAAATTCATTTCCACAAGTTGGACATTTTCCAATATTATTTTTACAATTATTTTCATGATTAAGTAACTCATCTTTTGACAAAATTTCTTGACATCCACAATATTTATATTTACAAAATATTTTTATAATAGAATAAAAATTTTTATTTTCTTCACTTATTTCACCTTCTTTAAATATTGAATTACATGAAGGACATTTATTATTTCCTTCTATACATTCTTTACAAAATATTGTTTTACATTCTGAACAAGAAATTGGATTTAAAGGATAATTTTGACATGAATAACATAATAAATCATTTATTTTTTCCTTTTCATTTTCTTCTAATTTTAATCTTATTTGATTTATTGAATTTGGATGAGGAGGTTCTTTATATTTTATTTCTTCGTTTATTATTTTTTGTTTTTGAGATTTATATATATTTAATAATTCATTTTGAATATTTGTTAAATTGTTATTTATTGGCAAATCATTATTATCTTTTTGATTCATTAAAATATTATCTTTTTCATCTATCGGGAAACCTTCATTTTGTTTTTTTAATTTTTTTGAATTTATTGAATTTACATCTTCAATTTTTTGGTTTGATTTTTTTGATAATGATTGTTTTGATTTTTCACTGCCTAATGATAATTTCTTTGATTCAGAATTTTTATCTTCTAAATTATTTGATTTTTTACTTTGACTTTTTTGAGATAATTCTGATTTTTTATCTTCTTCGTTTAATAAACTTGATTTCTTACTTTGACTCTTTTTAGATAATTCTGATTTTTTTTCATTTTCGTTTAATAAACTTGATTTCTTACTTTGACTTTTTTGAGATAATTCTGATTTTTTATCCTCTTCGTTTAATAAGCTTGATTTCTTACTTTGACTTTTTTGAGATAATTCTGATTTTTTATCTCCTTCATTTAATAAACTTGATTTTTTACTTTGAGATTTTTGAGATAATTCTGATTTTTTATCTCCTTCATTTAATAAACTTGATTTTTTACTTTGACTCTTTTTAGATAATTCTGATTTTTTATCTCCTTCATTTTCATTATTAGATTTTTTACTTTGACTTTTTTGAGATAATTCTGATTTTTTTTCATCTTCGTTTAATAAACTTGATTTCTTACTATGAGATTTTTGAGATAATTCTGATTTTTTGTCTCCTTCATTTTCATTATTTAAATCATTAGATTTCTTACTTTGACTTTTTTGAGATAATTCTGATTTTTTGTCTCCTTCATTTTCATTATTTTCATTATTAGATTTTTTGCTTTGACTCTTTTTAGATAATTCTGATTTTTTATCTCCTTCATTTTCATTATTTTCATTATTAGATTTTTTACTTTGACTTTTTTGAGATTTTTCTGATTTTTTATCTCCTTCATTTTCATTATTTTCATTATTAGATTTTTTACTTTGACTCTTTTTAGATAATTCTGATTTTTTATCTCCTTCATTTTCATTATTAGATTTTTTACTTTGACTCTTTTTAGATATTTCTGATTTTTTTTCATCTTTATTTTCATTATTTAATTGATTACTTTTTTTACTTCCTTTACTGCTTTGACTAGGACTTTTAATATATTTATTATTATAAGATATAGGAGGTAAATTATTTAAATTTTCATCATTAGTATCACTTTTTAAGATGTCATCAAATAAAGGTTTATTTTCTTTATTAATATTTTGACTGTCTTCATTATTATTTTTATTATCAGTTATTTTTGGAAGAGAAACATTATCATTTTTATTTTTTATACTTAATTTACTTTTTTCACTTTTATTTTCATTTTCTAAATTTTGACTTTTTTGGCTTTTTGAATGTTGAGATAATTTATTTTCTTTATCTTCATTTTCTAAATTTTGGCTCTTTTGGCTTTTTTGGCTTTTTGTATGTTGAGATAATTTATTTTCATTATCTTCATTTTCTAAATTTTGGCTTTTTTGGCTTTTTGTATGTTGAGATAATTTATTTTCTTTATCTTCATAATTTAACATATCAGATTTTTCACTTTTACTTTTCTTACCACTTGAATTTTGAGATAGTTTATTTTTATTACTTTCAACTTCTTCATTCTCTTTATTATTTAATACATCAGATTTTTCACTTTTACTTTTCTTAGCACTTGAATTTTGAGATAATTTATTTTTATTACTTTCAACTTCTTCATTATCTTTATTATTTAACACATCAGATTTTTCACTTTTACTTTTCCTACTAATTGAATTTTGAGATAATTTATTTTTATTACTTTCAACTTCTTCATTATCATTATAATTTAATATATCAGATTTTTCACTTTTACTTTTCCTACCACTTGAATTTTGAGATAATTTATTTTTATTACTTTCAACTTCTTCATTCTCTTTATAACTTAAATTTTCCTCTTTTGATGTTTCACTTCCTGATTTTTCATTTTCTTTTTCTTCATTTTCTGAACTTATATTTGATTTGCTTTCTTCTTCTTCTTTACTCATTTTTTTTATTTTTATTATTAGATAACTCCAAAAAGAAAATAAAAAAATATTTTTTTTAGTTTTTATATTTAAATGTCTATAATTAAGGAAAAAGAAAAAGTTTTATTGGAATTGATGGGTCCTCAAAGTACTTTAGAAGAAAGAAATAAAGTTATTAAAAATTCTAATATTACTGAAAAGTATTTAAATTTAAATTTTGATTTTGATAATTCAAAAAAAAACGATTTTTTAATATATGAAAATAATGATTTAAAAAATTCAGAAAAAAAAAAGAAAGAAAATAACATAAATGAAATAAAAGCAAATTCTCATATACAAAATTTAAATGATAATATTTCTCAAATTGAAACTATTAATTTTTTAACAAAAAACAAAACAGAAAACATAAATATTAATTATCATATTTTAAATATGAATAATTCAAACAATAATAATATTAATAATATACAAAAGAAAAATTTAATAAAAGAAAAAAAAACACAAAAAAATTATCAACAAGAATCAACATATATAAATTATTTAGTAACTTCTGCCCAAAATTTACTTCAAAGTGGAAAAATAACTTTAGAATATTTAAACACTCCTGAAAAAAAAATAATAAATAAAATAAAAACTGAAATAAATAATTTAAAATTAAAAAAATGTTCAAATAAAATATGTTCAAAATACTTTGAACCAACAAATTTGAATTCATATTATTGTAAAGAATGTTACAATGCTTATATAAAGGGAGATTATTGTTTTTATTGTGGAATAATTTATAGAGATTTTAAAGGAAATGAAACTAATAATGATGATAAAAGTTGGATTCAATGTGATTATTGTCATAAATGGGATCATATACAATGTGAAAGTGAAAAAGGTGTTTTTAAAAATTTATCTCAATTAAATAAAAATGATAATTTTAAATATATTTGTCCTATTTGTAGAATTAAAAATCATAATAAAAAAGGAAATAAGAAAAATAAATTTAAAGGCTTTATTAGGAAAAATAAAATTGTGCAAAGTGAAATTTATGAAGATATTTTAGAAATTTTGAAATTAAATGGAAATAAATAAAAAAAGTTTTATTTATTATTTTTGTTAATTATAGTTTGTTGATTTATAAAATAAATAAATATGAAAGGAGTGGTATTTTAAGTATGAATTATAATAAAAAATATATTTTTGATTAAAAATATTAATTTTTGTAAAAAATAAAAATTAATTTAAAATAAAACGGTTTTTTGATTATTTTATTTATGTTGAAAATTAAAATAATTATTTAATATTAAAAAATAAAAAAAACATTAAATATGAATTTTTTAAGAAAAAAAAAATGAGTCAATGTATTTATAAATCAAATATTTGTTTGATGGGCTTTTTATTTGTAATATCAATTTTCTCTTTAATAATATTAATAATAAATATATATTTTTATTTTCAAGCTGAACAAAAAATAAATTATTTTGATCATTTAGTTTATATCAAATTTATAAATTTAATAATAGAAATAATAACTTGGATAATTGTGATTTTTTTTGGAGTTCATTCTTTAATTTATTTATCTTCAAATAAATTATTAATTTATATGAAAGTTTTATTCATTACTGTAATATTAGAAATGATAATAGAATATTTTTATTTTAGAAATTTAGATCATAAATTCACTTATAAAAATATAAGAATGATTTCTTTAAATATTATAACTTTTCTGAAAATCATTTTTGGAATTTTAAGTGTAATTTTTGGAATATGTGAAAATAATATTTTATTAAAAGAAATTGAAAGTTATCCTTTAAATAATATTGATGATGAAATAACTGAAGATTTATATAAAAATATAATTTTAATGAGTAAAGAACCAAATAATTCTTCACTCCAAAGACAATATAATCAATTACGTAAATCAATTAATCAATAAACATGAAAAAAAAATTTGAATGTTCCAAAATTAACTAAATAAATCTAAAAAAAAATTATTAACCATATATAAAAATATAAATAAAAATACATAATAATTAAAAATAAAATAGAAACAATACATAAATACATATAAAAAAAATGGATGAAACTTCAAAAGAAACTCAAGAAATAAAAATTCCAATAACAAGACCGAAAAGATCTTCATTAAAAATGTCAAACCCAATAAATATTCCAGGATTAACAGATTTAAACTCAAAAAAAAGACATAGTGTAAGTTTTAAAATGGGAACTCATTTTTCGATAGAAAAAGTAAAAGCAAAATTTGAAAATATAGATAATTTAGAAAAAAAAGAAAACACAGAAAAAAAAAAAAAATTTATGGAAAATAGAAGACAAAGTGTTAAAAATGAATTTTCTTTAGTCAAAGATTTATTAAAAAAAAAAAATATGGATGAAATTGAAGAAAGTGATGAAGATGAAGAAATTAAACAAAATACTAAAAAAAATATTGAACAAGGAAAACAAAATTTAAATGATAGTTTAAGTTCAAATTCAAGTTCTTCAAGTTCAAAAAGTAATAATAGTTCTAATAGTAATAGTTCTAACTCTGAAAGTGAAGAAAAAAAAAAGAAAAAGAAATCTCAAAAAAAAATTAATTTAAATAAAAAAGAAAAATATATCATTGAAAGTAATATTATTAGTTTTAATTATTTAATGGGAAGTGATAATACTATTAACAAAGATGCTTATATTAAATTGAAAAATGAAAAAGAAAATTTAGAATCAAAATTAAATAAAATTAAAATAATTATGGAAGAATTAAAAGTTAAATTTGATTTGGAAATTTCTAAAAGAGATGGTAAAATATTAACTTTAAAAGAACAAAATGATAATTTTCAAACTATAATAAATAAATATAATAATTTACAAAATAATTTAAAAAAAGAAAAAAATGAAATTCAAAGTCAATTATTTAAAGAATTAAAAAAAAATGAACAATTAAATGATAAAATAGAACAATTAAATCAATATATTAAATTAAAAAATGAACAAATTAATATAAATAATAAATATTCAATTGAATTAATTAGTATTGTTAATAATTTAAAAGAGAAAGTTGATAAAGATAAAAACCAAAGAAAACAAAATCAAGTAGTTAATAATTTAAATAAAGAAATACAAAATTTAAAAAAACAATTACAAACAAATAAATCAATGGCTTTAGGTTTAGAAGCAAAAAATAAAATATTAGAAAATAATTATAGAACATTATCTTATTCTTATAATGAATTAAAAAATTTACAAGAAAAAGAAGAAAATAATAAAAATGATTTTCATTTCAGATTTTCTTCAAGTCCGAATCTAACAAAAAAAAAAAATAATAATAATAATAAATTTAATCAATATTATACTAATTTTAGAAATAAAAATCCAATTTATCTTTTAGATGAAAATAATGATAAAACAAAAATCAATTATTTAAAAAGTTATGATAATAAAAATGAAAATGAAAATTTTTTAATGTCTGAAAATGTTTTACCTAAAATTTTTTCTACTTCAAGAAGTGCAAAAGATTATAAATCTCTGAAAAATTATACTCAAATGGATATTTTTCATACTCAACATGATATAAGTAATATTAATCAAATGATGAGTGATATTATTAATGATATTAATAATTAATTTTTGCTCTTTAAAACAATTATTTTAATTTTTGTTAATTTGATTTTTTATTATATTTGATGTTTATTGGTAACAATTTATTTTAATTTTTCTTTATCTTAAAAAATAAATAAAGATTTATTTATTATTTTTTTTTGGTGTTGATAAATTATGTAAAAATTGTTTTAATAATATTTTATTTTTTTTTATTCTTTTATATGAAATTTCCTTAATAAAGCTTCTTTTGAAACATCTCGTAAATCTGATCTTTCTTTTCTTAATTTATTAATTTCAACATTTTCTGAATATTCTAACATTTTTGCTAATTCTTCATTTTGAGTCATTAAATAAAATAAAAGAAGAAATAATAATATATAAGTTATACTTAATGAAATTAATGTTGTTTTATATGTTTCAAACTAATTTTAATTTTTTATATTCTTACAAAGTAAATATATGATTCCATCATTATTAATTATTTTAAATTCATAGAAATAAAAAAAATAACTTTTTATAAATTTTTTATTTTTATTGTTTAATAATAGGTTTTTTTTGTTTAAATTTTTTCTTTAATTTAATCTTTTCATCTTCTTTACTTTCTTCTTTATTAAATTCATTTTTTTCATCATTATTTTTTTCTTGATTATTATCTTCTTCTTCTCTTTTTCTTTTTTTATTAATAGCTTTACTTTTTTCATAATTTTTTATAATAAAATTATTTTCTCTAATTCCTTGTTTAATTTCAGTTTTCAATAAATTTTTTCTAACATTCTTATCAAAATTAATTTTTTCCATTAAATTATGCCATTTAAATTTATGTAAATATTTAATAGTCCATAAATCATCTTTATAAGGACATTTTTTATTTCCTCCAATTGGTTTTCCATTTAATTGATATTCACATAATTTAGCAAAAATTTTATCTTCAAATTCAATCCAACCTTCTTTATACCCTTGTATTTTTTTTCCGTTTTCATCTGAAATTTTTTCTGGTAATGGAACTAAATATATTCTTTCTATTCCATAATCTCCTAATAATTTTCTAAATGAATTTACTGTCATTCCTAATGGAATATTACTTATATATATTAATCCACTTCTTCTTATTTTTTCTTTAATTTCATTTATGTTTGTTAAATTTTCTGGGTTTTGAAATAAATCTATATTTTCATATTCATTTATTTCCTCTACCATTTTTTTTTTAAAGATAATAATTTTTTTGAATTTTAAATATAAAAATAATAAATAATTCTCAAAGGGAATTCTACAATGAAATTTATTTCTACCTGAAAATATAATAATGAAAAGATTAGAATTAAAAAAATAAAGGAAAATGGATTTAAAATATGTGAAATTATAAATAAAATATTTGTAAAAGCAAAAACTAGTAATTTAACATTCATTAAAGATATTCTCCTTCAAAATAATTATTGATTTCATTATCTAATTTACCTAAATGAGGATCAATATTATTTTATTAAAGATAAAGATTTAAATTAAGGCAGACATATTCTTCATAAATATTAACCTTTTTTTCAAAATCTTTCTCAAAATTGTAAAAATTTATAATTCATTATAAAATAATCCCTTTTCAAGCCAATATATAAAATAATTCTTTCATTGAAAATACATCAAACTTTTTGTAATTGTTTGAATAATAGTTCATATTTTTCATTTCCATCAAACTTTTCAATCAAGTCGGATTTTTTTTCATCTTTTTTTAATCTTTTTATTTCATTATTTAAATTAATAAATCTATTAAAAATATTGTTTAAAAAAATAAAATCAATTGAATTTCATTGAACCTTTTCTTTAAGTTTTGTTCCTAATTCATTTTTTATTATTTTTATTTTACA
>JAEEGI010021191.1_pt1 | contig 12935 bp, 10 predicted proteins | sample 8958751 | NCBI WGS metagenome assembly JAEEGI01 (sample SAMN16246545, study PRJNA631951) | gut metagenome | biome: gut microbiome; feature: rumen; material: KS-attached | host: Bos | place: Iran: Karaj | collected 2018-10 | reverse complement strand
CTTTCGGCAACGGTGCCGCCATGCGTTGCAGCGCGAACGGATGGATGTTCGACACTTTGGAAGAAACGGAGCGTGTGGCTGGGCTTTCGGCTGCTATCACCCACAACCATCCCGAAGGCATCAAGGGAGCACAGTCGACAGCAGCAGCCATCTTTATGGCACGCAACGGCAAGAGCAAAGATGAGATAAAGGAATATGTCTCAACAAAATATGGATATAACCTCAACCGCTCCTGCGACGAAATTCGTCCTATCTACGACTGGGATTCCTCATGCCAAGGCACGGTACCCGAAGCCATGGTAGCCTTTATGGACAGCACCGACTTCGAATCGGCCATCAGGTTGGCAGTCTCATTGGGCGGCGACAGCGACACCCTCGCCTGCATCACAGGAGGCATCGCCGAGGCCTTCTACAAAAACATACCAGATAGCATAGCTTTGAAGATTTGGGAACTCATCCCCGAAGATTTCAAAGCCATCCTCAAGAATTTGGAAATGCGGACGAGCTACCGCCTACCCAACATTTTGAAATAACAAAAAGCCATATAAAGATTTTGTGTAAGGCAGGAGCGGAAAGGAAACCACTCCTGTCTTTTTTGAAACGGAATCATATTTCCAGCAAAAACACTACCTTTGCGCTATTAAACCAAATTACGATGAAAATCCTCATCCTCAACGGCCCTAATCTCAATCTCTTAGGCAAGCGCGAGCCCGAAATCTACGGTAACGTTTCCTTTGAAACCTATCTGCCCAAACTCCGCGAGCGTTTCCTGCAACACGAGCTATTCTATTTCCAATCAAACCACGAAGGCATTTTGATTGACAAGCTGCAAGAGGCTGACGGTCAACATGATGCCGTAGTGATGAACCCTGGTGCCTATGCCCACACCTCCATTGCTTTGGCCGATTGCATCCGTGCCATCAGCATCCCTGTCATCGAGGTGCATATTTCCGACATTTCAAAAAGGGAGCCTTACCGCATACATTCCTTTACAGCAGAAGCTTGTGTGAAATGCATCTCGGGATTGGGATTGGAAGGATATGCGAAGGCGATTGAAACGCTTTTGGAGACGCGATGAAATGATAATTCAACGAAGTCATTTGCGTCTCTACAAGGTAAAATCGGTTTCTTTTAAATCACTGTATTTCTTCTTTCCACGAAGCACATTGTCAAAGACAATGTTGCGCTGATAGATACAACTTACGGCCTTGTGCTCAACGGTTTTCCTGTATGCTTTCAAGGATTTCAAACGTTTATAGAAATCCCAATGCGCCTTGAAGACCATTCCAAAGTCTTTCGGGCAGCCCTCGAAGAGGAACTTCAGTGCCGCCACCCAATCAAGAAAGATGCGATAGAGAATAGTACGATGCACACGTCGATTGGGCAAGTTCTTCACTAACAAAGAGAGGTTGTTACGGAAGTTCAAGTAAGTCTTGCGCGGCGAGTTTTTCGGCAAAGTGCCGCCCCCAATGTGGTAGACCCATGACTGGGGACAGCAATAAACCTTATAGCCCGCGTTCTTTAGCCGCCAGCACAGGTCGATTTCCTCCATGTGAGCGAAGAAGCTATCATCTAGTCCTCCAATCTGATGATACAAGTCGGAACGTACGAACATACAAGCACCAGTAGCCCAAAAAACTTCGATTGGATCGTCATATTGGTGTTCGTCAACCTCTAAGTTTTGGAACACTCGCCCACGACAGAAAGGATAGCCGTATTTGTCGATGAAGCCGCCACTAGCACCTGCATATTCAAAACGATCCTTGTTGTAGTAAGACAGAATCTTGGGTTGGCATGCGGCTATCTGCGGGTTGGCATCCATCAGCTCAATGACGGGTTCAATCCAGTGAGGCGCCACTTCGATATCCGAATTGAGCAGCACATAATATTGAGCCTCAACCTGTCGCAATGCCAAATTGTAGCCAGTGGCAAAGCCACCATTGCTACCATTTTCAATCAGGCGAATCTCATGGAAATGCTCACGCATGAACGCCACAGAATCATCTGTAGAAGCGTTGTCGGCCACAACAATCTCCACCAAAGTCGGGTCGCAGTTGGCGACGACATTGGGCAGGAACTGTTCGAGAAACTTCTTCCCATTGTAGTTCAATATGACAACAGCTACCTTCATGCTTCTTTCATTTGAGGTCTTTGGTGTTTCCAGCGGCGGTGCGACCACAGCCAGTTGTCAGGGTTGGTCTCAATGAAACGCTCCACGCTACGCACATAGCGTTCCATGATTTCTCCCGGTTTCGTCTCCTTTGGGCGGTCGGTAAGCAATTCAAAGCTCACTTCATAGCGTCCCCTGCTCTGCCTCCGCATGTCGACGAACACAATGGCATAGTCCAGTTTTTGAGCAATGCGTTCGATGCCCGTAAACCAACAAGTGTCTTGATGCAGGAACTCCGTCCAAAAGTCCGACGCCAAGCCATGCGATGTTTGGTCGGCCATCATCAACACAGCGGTCTGGCTGTCGCGCAGCTGGGCCAAACGGCGCAACACCGAGTTCGACTCCACCATCTCCAAAGTGCTGTGACAAGTACGGATATACAGCATCAACCGTTCAAAAACAGGATTTTCCACTCTCTTATACACAGCCAAACCCTTATGTTGGGTGAGTTCAGGTATCATCTTGCCAAACCACTCCCAGTTGCCCGAATGTGGGATGGCATAGAACACATTTTTGCCTTGCTCATAAAGCTGTTTCACCAGCTCAGGATTGGTATAATGGATGCGGTTTCTATATCCGTTTTTCTTCATGCGCAACATCTTCGGGGCTTCTACAAACAAGTCGCAGAGGTTTTGATAGAAACGCCGTTCTATGCTTTTGATTTCGCCTACATCCTTATCGGGAAAAGACTGCAACAGATTCTTTCTGACCACTTTACGCCGATATTGGAACAAATGATAAATCAAATAGTAATAACAATTGGACTTCAAATAGAGAAGCCAATATGGATGAATGGACAGGAAAGCCACCCATAACCTCACTATATGAAATCCGATTTTTGCCATAGCTTATCTTGGGTTATTGTAAAGGTCGCCGGCATGTGAGCCCCACCCCTTCTCGTACTCGGTTTGGTCAACGCCCTGATCGTAGCCTTGACCATAGATACGTGAATAAATTTCAAGCTGCCAACGTGGATTGTTGATTTCACCCACCATATCGGAATGGATGAGTTGATAGTCATTGGCTGCCGAGTCTTTCGACATAAACACAAAACGTTTGTTGCGTTGGTTGCCCACCTCATAGTAATGCCATATCTCGTAAGGATATGCTCCTGGTTCATTGGGGCTTTCCATAATTTTATCAGGCTGGCCGTATTTCAGAAAAACATAGCCACGGTCGGTGCGATAACCAGGATAGGAAGAAGTCTTGAACGACATGTTGACGCGACGAACTGCAGCCAGATAATCCTCGAAGCCTTGCTTGGGATTCATTGGAAAACGCTTGCTCCAGAAGTTGAAGAGGAACTGTTGCATGGTCTTCATATCATCGGTCCTCACCAAATTGGAGGAATAGTCGCGTTCCATCTCTGTGCAAACGGGGTCGAGATAACGGATGTACTTTCGCAGCGTGTCGATTTCAGTGATGTTGCTGACAAACGTGTTGGCGATGCTAACGCCTGCGAGGTCATCCATGTCAAAGCTTGCAGTAGGATTACTGCGTTGGAAGAACCAACTGTTGGAGCAAATCAGCGTATTACTGCGATCGTGCATCTCGACAACAAGATAGTAATTGCCCGATGGTAAATCCTTGATATCTATGGTATTGAGAAGCACATTCACCTTACTCACGTCAAAACGTTTATTGAATGAATAGCTTTGCATTCGGTTCGATGACTCGACGGTTTCGATGTAATAGCTCACCAAAAACTTGCCTTCGTCATACAGTTTGTCGCTGTTGTATATCTCGGCATAAAAATGCAGTTTGTCCTCATTGGCGCCATAGAAAGGATACACTCTAGGAAGGAAATCGAAGCCGCTTTTGGTACAAGCCTTTTGCTTCTCGGCTTTCGTGTACGAATCAAACAGCAGAATGTCGGAGATAGCTGGCAAGTTATCTGGATAATCAACTTCAACGGTCATGGTTTCGGTAGGCAAAGCGTCTCCGCTATTCAAATCCGTGACACTGATTTCCATTTGATACTCACCATTGGGCAAAGAAAAACGCTGCTGGTCGATGAATGCACCGTCAAGGTTGGTAGTGTCGGTCACTACAGGACTATCCAAGGCTATCTTGGAATAAGCGCAGATTTTGTCATTTTGACGGAAGATGGTCTGAATCTCAATGGTTGACTTGAACTTGCCCGGTTCAAATTGCTTGTAAACCGCCGAACGGCAGTCGAAGGCAATAGCGTTTTCCACATAGGGTGACACACCTGGTGCACAATATGTGGTCGTAGCAAGATAGGACTTCAGTCTTTTCGTCTTCACTTGGGCTTGGCCCGAAAATGCAACCAATAAAACCATAATGGTCACAATTGCTCTTTTTGTAAACGTCGATATATTCATGATGTTCGTGTTTTTGACATGGCAAAATTATACATACAATAAAAAAATTGATACTTTTTTTCGTCTATATTTTCTCAACAAATCTCAACAAAAACCTTATAATCATTTGATTCACAATTCGTTAATACAAATTATTTAAGTAGATTAGCAATGCTTGTTCCAGATTATTTCCTTGTCCAAGAGCGGTCAAAATCTTTTTTGTCCTACGATTGGTGCCACTGTAAGAAACACCTTCAAGCACCGCTATCTCAGCATCATTCATGCCCAAGAGTGCTAAACAAGAATGCCTAAGGTCAGCCACATTCAAATCGGGAAAATCCTTCAAAAACCGCGACGAAAAATCAGGAAAACTGCGATTGGCTTCCTTGACCAGCTCGATATAATCCATCTCCCTCAGCTTGAGTTTAGGATAAGCACCCACGCTCTTAATCATGATATCCTTTCCGTCCATTGATTGCTTAATCTTTTGCACTATGGCAGTTTCAGAAAACGACTTCCATGCTTCATCAAAATCAATGCGCGGAGCATTCAACTGTTGAGTCATCTGTTCAAGTTCCAAATCCTTATCCGCGTTCTCCTGCTCATGTTTCTGCTCAATGTCCGTAATCTTGTTCTCAATATGACTTATTCGCCGACGATTACGGTAGATGATACAAGCCATAAACGCGATCACCAAAAGCAAAAACAGCGACAGCATCAGCAAGGAACTGAAGTTGTTATCCTCACGAGGAGCCACTTCCGTTTTCGGGTTGCTGAACGCATCGAACAAGTATTCAATCTCCATCTTGCGGGAGGTCATGCGCGTCTCCATCAAAGAGTTCTCAACATAATAGCGTGTATAAGCCAATTCCTGGTCAGTCATTCCTTTATCACTAAAAATCTTTGCCAACTTGGCTGCAGCATCCACTCGGGCAAAACGGTCTCCATTCTCAAAAGCCCGCTTCAGATGTGGAACTGCCGAATCAAATTGCTGAAGCTCAAAAAGTTTCACACCTATAACAAGTTGCATTGGTTCGTCATCCACAGGCATACGCTGTTGCGCAGCCTCATACAGGGACATAGCCTTATCATAATTTTTCTGGGATTGATAGATAGCCGCCTCGAAGCGCAACATGGCTACAAGGTCGGCATCCGACTCATAGAAAGAAGCCGCTTTGTGGCAAGTTTCAATAGCTGCATCACGGATGCCGTAGCGGTAAAGGATTTCCGACAGACGTGTATAGTTTAAAGCCATGAAACGTTTTGCATAAGGAATGTGATTCCATGTCTCACGCTGACTCATTACGTCCATTGCATTAAGGTAATGTTTGAAGGCTTCCACATCTTCATTAGCAAACGCACATTCCACACCTTTATAATAAGAGGCGTTGGCACGAAGGAATTGTAAATCGGCATCATCGGGAAACAAAGCGGCGAGGCTATCGTAGTAGGCGACTACTGAAGCCAAATCGGGACTATCTTCCGTCAAGCAACGATTCTTGTATTGCGTCTGCACTTCCCGAAGTCGCAACTCGTTGTCATCCAATTCAGAAAAAGGCTTTTGCAGACTCTTTATTCTCAGCGAATTAATGCTATCCAAAGCCGCTTCGGGGTGGGTCTCCAACAGGGTTTCAATCGTCTTCAATTCCTTGAAATGATGCGGCGCACTGGTCTCATTAAAAGCTGATTTCTGCCTTGAACAAGCACAAAGCAAGGTCGCCAAAAGCAAAAAGAAATAGGATATGAAGCGAGCTGTCCTCATCAAACCGCAGTTATTCAGTTTTGCAAAGATAGAGGTTTTCGGTGGAAAAAAGTTTTTTTTCATGAAAAAACTCAACCTAACGAAAAATGTTGTACTTTTGCAGCGGAGATATGGCTGAGTGGTCGATAGCGGCGGTCTTGAAAACCGTTAAGCCGAAAGGCTTCGGGGGTTCGAATCCCTCTGTCTCCGCAAGGCGGCGAAAGTCGCCTTTATAGTGTAAGACCCTGCCTTTCAAGGCAGCAAGGAGAGATGCCGGAGTGGTCGATCGGGGCGGTCTCGAAAACCGTTGAACGCTTTGCGTTCCAAGGGTTCGAATCCCTTTCTCTCCGCAAAAAAAATCGGTATAACAAAGTGATTATCACAAAGTTATACCGATTTTCATTTCCCTATTTACCCAATAGTTTGTTTACCCTATAAAACGAATTCTATTCGTAGTGTCGAATCCTCACTTCAATACCATTGGCTTCCAGTTGTGACGGGATACCGCTGACGTCTGTCCGCCCATAATGGTAGGGGAACAGCACTTTCGGCTTGACTATCCGTGCCGCGTTAACGAGTTGCTCGACTGTCATGGTGTAAGGCTGGTTGCAAGGCAGGAAAGCCACATCGATGTCATTGATTTCAGCCATTTCGGGTATGTCTTCGGTGTCGCCAGCGATGTAGATTCGCAACCCGTCAAGGGTGAGGATGAAACCGTTGTCCCTTCCCTTGGGATGGAACTGCTGATGTCCCTCGGTGGTGTTGTAGGCCGGAACAGCCTCAAGGATGATGTCGTCGGCCAGTTGCAGCCTGTCGCCATTGGCCATCACCGTGCCATAGCCGAGCATTTCGGCACAACGTTGATTGGTGATCAGTTGGGTGTTGTCGCCCGTCAACAGATGGATGGCAGTCGTGTCGAAATGGTCGTGGTGCTCATGGGTGATGAAAAGGTAGTCTGCCTTGGGCATCGCAGCATAGTCGATGGTCTTCCCCCCTAGTTTCGTCACGGGGTCAATTTGTATCTCCTTGCCGTCGTACTCGATGCGCATGGAGGCATGAACCAAAGCATGGATCTTGACCGTTTTGCCACTCTTGGTGGTGAAGGTGTCGACTTCGTAGATGTCATCCTCAATGGGGCTCTCGGTCACAACAGGCATCCCCGCCTCTTTCCAAGCCATGATGCCGCCTTTGAGGTTGACGACCTTGTAGCCTTCCTTGGTGAGCGCCCCTGCGGCAAGGGCAGAGCGTTTACCGCTGCGACAATACACGGCGATCGTTTTGTCGGCAGGTAGCATCGACTTCGCTTTCTCGACAAAACCATCTTGAGTGACATCAATGTTGATGGCCTTCTGGAGATGGCCTTCGTCGAATTCCTTGGCGGTCCTCACATCAAGCAGTACGACATCGGGGTCGGCGATCTGCGCCGCAAAGCCGTTGACATCGGTGTTTTCATAACCTTGTTGGCCACAGGCAGCCAATCCTAAAAGAGCGAGTAAACTGGTGAAAAACTTCTTCATGGTGTTTGTTTTGAGGCGGTAAAGATAGGAAAAAAACTTGATCAACAAAAAAGTCCTCGGCATAGTGATGCCGAAGACTCTTTGCGTTTATTCTTTTGGAATTAATGCTTCGCCTTCAAGAAACTATATTCCTTACCATATTTCAAATGCTGCGCCACGAAATCGGAAGGATACTCGACCTTGTAGTCGACCACCTGGCCGTTTTCCATGACGGGCACGATTTCGGGATTGATGAAACCACCGTAGGGCTTCAGACCCAAAGCGTTGTAACGCTCCTTGACTTCCTTATGCAGCTCGGGGTCGACCTTTACGGCGTATTTTTCTACGATGGCCTTGCCTGCGGCATAGTCGCCTTCGCTCTTGATGCGCTGGATCTCGGCCAACAGCTCGCCAAACAAGCCACGCAAAGCCTCGAAGTCGTTGATGACGAAGTAGGTCTTGCCGTTCTCCACCTTCTTCTCGATGACATTGGCTTCCTTGCCGTGTTCGTAGCACCACTCCGAGATGAGCTTGCGGTTCTGCATGTGCGCCTCGGTGACGTCCTTGCCCAGCTCCACACGTGCCAGCTGCGACATCATACCGTTGCGGATATAGGAGCAGTACTCGGCCTTATAGGCCTCTGCATCAGGCATCACACCCAGCTCCACCATCCTCGGCTCTGCCAGATAGTACAGGCCGAAGAGGTCGGCACGGGCTTCCTCCAGCGTCGAGCTGAACTCCTTCAAGGCGCCAGGTTGCGTGCCAGGCAACAGCTTGCCTGAGCCGTGGCCCAAGCACTCGTGCAGGTTGGTATGCACCACATCGGCATCGGAACCGTATTTCTTGCAGAGGTCGACTTCTTCCTGCGTGTAGGCGAACTCCTTGAGGGCACTCCTTGGGCATTCGTCAGCAGCCTTGTCATAGGCTTCCATCAGGTTGGTGATGGTCACCGACTTGGAGCCATATTCCTTTCGGATCCAATCGGCGTTGGGCAGGTTGATGCCAATCGGGGGCGAGGGGAAACAGTCGCCACCCAGCGTGGTGACGATGATGCTCTTGGCCGACACGCCCTTGCACTCCTCTTTCTTGAAGCGCGGGTCGACGGGCGAATGGTCCTCAAACCACTGGGCGTTCTCGCTGATGGTGTTGGAACGCACGGTAGCTTCCAAATCCTTGAAGTCGACGATGGCCTCCCAAGTGGCCTTCATGCCCATTGGGTCGCCATAGTCTTCGATGAAGCCGTTCACGAAGTCGATGTGCGAGAGGGAGTCCTGCACCCAAGCGATATTGTATTCGTCCCAGGTCTTCAGGTCGCCCGTGGTGTAATAGTCGATGAGTTTCTGCGTGTATTTGCGTTGGCTGTCGTTCTCCGCCACTTCGTTGGCCTTCTGCAACCAACCAATGATGGCTTGGATGGCCTCGCCATAAAGACCGTCGGCTTTGTACACATCTTCATAAATCTTGCCATTTTCTTTCACCAGCTTGGAGTTCAGTCCATAGCTAATGGGCTCGGCATCGTTGGGCTTACGCATCTTGTTGTAGAAGGCTTCCACCTCGGCCTTTTTGATGTCGCCCTCATAGAAGTTCACCGCCGAGTTGGCGATGATGTCGTCCTCGCTGCTGCGACGCACCTTGTACAAATCTTTGTCGAAGACCACGGGCGTCAGGAAAGCTATGAAGTCGTCGACGGCCTCGCCCTCGTTGAGGGGGAGCAGACTGGCGTCGCTGCCTTTAATCAAGTCGGCAAAACAGGCCTCGCTGACCTCTGGGAAGAATTTGTCCTCAGCATAATGGTGATGGATGCCATTGCTGAAGAACACACGCTTGGCATAGACCACGAAGTTCTGGAAATCAGTGCTTTCGCGGTCGCCTTGATACGAGTTCAGCACAGCCTCGATGGTCTTGCGGACCACCAGATTGTACTTGCAGTTTTGATCGGCGAGGATGTCGCGACCACATTTGGCGGCTTCACCGAGATAATAGATGTAACTCTTTTGTTGCAGCGTCAGCTGATCCCATTCTGGAATCTGGTAACGCATGATCCTCAAGTCGGCGAACTCATCCACCAGATACTTAAATTCCTCTTTGGGCTGGGGCTGTTCGGCGACTTCCTCCTCTTTCGGAGCGCAACCCACCATGGCGGCAGCCATTCCAATGCAAATCATTAGTTTTTTCATTTTTGTCAGTTATACTATAATTGTCGTTAATACTTAAACCTAAATGAGACCTCCGACAGAAAGTCGTGTTTCTTATAGTTTTCGGAAGGGACACGGCTGCGGTACTCGTAGGAAAACGCGATGTCAATGTAAAACTTCCGTGTAATCTGTGTTTGTAGCTTGGTGTTGCAGTTGATGATGTAATCGTCGAAATCGAGTACCGAAGGCTGATAGAATGTGGTATGCAACAACGTGAGGTTTTCAGTAAGCCTTTGCTTGATTTTAGGGCGAATCGAGATGCGGTAGTTGTTGTTGAGAAGGTGGGTCTCGTCAGTAAAGTCGGTCCAATCGTAGACAAAAGCCGCGCTGATGGAATAGTCGCAGATGGCAGGGATGGTGTAGATGCGATATTTCATTCCTACAAGCCCGCTCAGTCTTAAGTCGTAGCCCTTGTATTTGTTGGTAAGCATCTCACAGGCCAAAAACGGAGAGTATTTGCCATACTGGTACAGGTCCATCTTTACGCCACCGTTGATCTCAAAATTGGTTTCCTTCCATTGTTGGTCGACGGCATTCCTGTCGATGAGGGAGCTATAAAGCAGCTTGTAACGGGCATCGAATGCAATCAGGCTGTCGTTGCGTTCAATGGCGCCGTCGTTGCTGATGTTGCAGTTGTTGACATTGCCCGCGTTAAAAGAAGCACCAAGGCCAAAGTTATAATGCCATTTGTTTTGTGCTTTGGCGCACATTACACTGAAAACCAACAGTACAAATAGAAAAAACCGCAACTTATTCATTTCTTGTCGTTTAAGTGCAGATGGCGACTCACTTATACAAATCGCCAGGAGTGTATAGGTCGAAGGCAGGCATTGTCTTGGGATCGAGGTTCTGATAGGTGCCGTCCACCTGGATTCGCTCTTTGTTGAGCACATAGTGGCGGCAGAACCACACGAGGTCGTCAACCGTCAGTGGACCTCCGGCTGCCACGCTGTGTCCGTAGCCCTCGAATCGACGAGCAAAAAAGGGATAGCCAAACTTCTCGAAGCGTTCCACCAAGGCATCGGAGCCAAAGAAACCCGTCTTTAAGAAACTAATCTTCTTATAAGGCACCAATTTATCAGATGTACCGTGATAGAACATGGTCGGAGCAGGTGCGTGTTTGCTGTATTTCACCTTGCCTTCCTTGGAGAAGATGGCGCCTGCGTACGACACCACGCCAGCCAAACGGAAGTCTTCGGGGAGAATGTCATAATTCAGGAAACCGTTGCATAGAGCATAATCCACTTGCAACGAAGTGATGGCACCCGCGCTGGAACCGATCATCACAATATAGTCCTTGTTTACCTTCAGTTCCTTTGCATGTTCAAGCAAATAGGCAATGGCCGAAATGGCGTCTTCAGCCGCCATATTGACGGCATCCTTCAGGGGATCGGAGTTGAAAACGCTGAGGTTCTTGGCGCCTTTCAAGCCCAGACGATAATCGATGGCAGCCACCTGGAAACCTTCGTCCACAAGCTGCTTGAAATAGGCTTTCTCAAACTCACCGTCGCGATGACCACCGATGAAGCCGCCGCCGAAGACATAGACCATACAAATCGTGCTATCGTGAACTTGTTTAGGTGTGTAGAAATCAAGATAAAGCTGGAGGGTGTCACGCTCGGCATACTGGTAGGTCTTCATACTTTGCGCGAAGGCCGTCATGCCCAAGAGGATAATCGCTAAGAGGAGTGTCAGTCTTTTCATCTTTGTTTCTTTTGACTATGGCTTATGGCTTATGACTATAGCCTGCTATAACCGAGAGGCAGGCCATAGTCATCGGCCATCAGCCATCGTTATGATTGGTGTGTTTTATAGTATTCTTTCAGGAACTCAGGCAGTTGGCGCAAGGCGGCCTGTTCGCGCCATTGCTTCCGCACCTCTTGGGCAGGCACGCCAAAGACAGCCTTGCCCGGCTCGATGTTTTTGTCGACGGCAGAGGTGGCCAAAACGACGGCACCCGTTCCGATGACCAGGTCCTTGTTAATGCACACACGACCCCAGAGGATGACGTCGTCCTCGATGCGCGTGACACCAGCGATGGCGGCATGGGCACCGATGAGGCAGTTGTGGCCGATGTAGCTGTCGTGACCGATTTGGCAGTGGTTGTCGAGCTTGGTGCCGCTCTCGATGATGGTGTCGGAAGTGACGCCACGGTCGATGCTGCACAGGGCGCCAATCTCCACGTCGTCAGCGATGACCACACGGCCAAACGACTCAAACTTTTTAAAGCCTTCGTTGCGGCGCTGGAAATAATAACCGTCCGCACCGATGACGCTGCCCGAATGGATGATGACATTGTCGCCAATCACGCAGTGGTCGTAGATGGTCACATTGGGATGGATGAGGCAGTTCTTCCCGATGACGGTGTGATGCCCGACGAACGATCCCGGCATGATGAGCGTGCCCTCCCCTATCTCGGCCGAGTCGCTGATGGACTGTGTCTGTGGCTCGAAGGGACGGAAATGACGCATGATACGCATGAAGGCGTCGAAAGGATCGTCATGAAGCAGCAGGGCTTTCCCTTCAGGGCAAACCACCTCTTTATTAATAAGTACCACTGTCGCAGCCGAGTTGAGCGCCTTGGCATAGTATTTCGGGTGGTCGACGAAGGTGATATCGCCCGCTTCCACCTTGTGGATTTCGTTCAGGCCCGTGATAGGAAAGTTGGCGGGGCCAATATATTTTGCGTCAATGAGTCCCGCAATAGTTTTCAGAGTAGTTTTCTTGATTTTCATCGAAACGAGATTATAAAATGAAACGCAAAAATACAAAAAAAGCGCAAAGTCAATGACTCTGCGCTATTTTTTACATTGCGTTGACTTATGCCTTCACGCGTTCGCAGTATTCGCCCGTGCGGGTGTCGACGCGAATCATGTCGTCGGTGTTGATGAACAACGGCACGCGGACCATGGCACCCGTCTCAACGGTGGCTTCCTTCAAAGCGTTGGTGGCGGTGTTGCCCTTCTCACCAGGCTCGGTGTAGGTCACCTGCAGCAAGGTCTTCACCGG
>JAEEGI010021188.1_pt1 | contig 12936 bp, 12 predicted proteins | sample 8958751 | NCBI WGS metagenome assembly JAEEGI01 (sample SAMN16246545, study PRJNA631951) | gut metagenome | biome: gut microbiome; feature: rumen; material: KS-attached | host: Bos | place: Iran: Karaj | collected 2018-10 | reverse complement strand
GACACCTACGTACCTACCGACAGGGTGTATGAACTCTACCAGCAGAAGCCGCGTGACAAGTACATCTGGGTGGCGCCTAAGGCCACTCACGCCCGTTCTTTCCAGTCCAACCCCACGGAATACCGACATCAAGTGCGGTCCTTCCTCAACATGTTCCTCTACAAATGAAAAACCTGAGACGCTTAGCCACCGACATTCTCCATTTCCTACTGCCACCACGGTGCATCGTATGCGGAAGCCGCCTGTCCGATGGCGAGCGTCATCTCTGCATCAATTGCTTGGGCAGCCTCCCCCGAACCCAGTTCCACCTGTCGAGCCCCAACATCATGGAACAGATGTTCTGGGGACGCATCAACATCGAACGAGCCACAGCACTGTTCTATTACCAAGGGGAAGAGACTCATGCTGTGCTCCACAACCTGAAATACTACGACAACCCCGATGTGGGACGCCAGCTGGGAATGGTGATGGCTGAGGAGGCACTCGCCTCTGGTTTCTTCCAGGATATCGACGCTATCGTCCCCGTCCCGCTTCACAGCAGTAAGGAACGAAAGCGTGGTTACAACCAATGCCAATACATCGCTGAGGGACTGAGCGAAGTGACAGGTATCAAGGTGATTGACAAAGAGATAATTCGAACAGTGAACACGAAGACACAGACGCGCTTGAGCAAGGACGAACGCTGGGAAAACGTACAGGACATCTTCTCTGTCACCAAACGGTGCAAGGTGCTGACAGCTTGCAAGCATGTGCTCATCATCGACGATGTGGTGACCACTGGCTCCACACTCATCTCACTGGCCAAGGCCATTCAGACAGTCAACCCCAACATCCGTTTCTCGGTGCTCTCCCTGGCATTCGCCAGCGAATACCGCTACTCGGCCGAAACTGTAGCGCCTTCAACATGATTGTTCTTGGTTTTTCTGACTCCAACCAATAAAAAACACTGAATAATAGGTGTCGGTAGTGAGAAACTGAATTATTTTATATAACTTTGCTGAATGATGGAAACCCAAAATGGGTTGTCCTACAAGAATAACAGAAATGAACAACGGCACAGCATATAAGGTATTCACTAATCAGTACAGCCGACTTCTGCGAGGTCTGATTGGCATCACCGACCTGATGATTCTGAACATCTACTCACTGATGTTCGTCATCTACGTGTGGTTCACCTACGACTATCTGATTGTGTATCACTACCGTATCTTCTGGCTTGCCATTAACCTCACCTACCTGCTGGTCTTCATCATCAGTCCACCTGTCATGGTCTATTCCAAAATCAACAAGACCCAGGTGGTGATGCGAAGCCTCCGCACAGCATTCCTCTACACACTGATTTCCATCATCATCCTGCTGATGATCGACCGACGTATCCGTGTGTTCTGGCATTTCTATTTCTTCTACTATCTTTTCTACTTCTTCATACTGACAGGACAACGTCTACTGGGACGATGGCTGCTGAAGAAATACCGCCACCAAAGTGCCAACACACGGCATGTGGTGTTTGCTGGCATGTCGCCCGACCTTATCGAAATCTGCGAGGAGTTCCGCAACGACCCCTCCTATCGCTATGAGGTGAAAGGCTATTATGCCGACACTCCCTATGCTGGGCCCGACAAGGACGACAGCATCAAGCACTTGGGAAAGATGACCGATATGCTCAGCGACATCGACACCTGGGAAGTAAAGCCCGACATGCTGCTGTGCGCACTCCCGCCCAACGACGATTTCACCAGCAAGGTAATCGACTACTGCGACGACCATGTGGTCATGTTCCTGAGCGTCCCCAACTTACGCAGCTCCACCAGAAGGAAAATGCACATCGTCTATTATGGCGACGTGCCTGTCCTCTCCCTGCGAGAGATGCCTCTGGCAGCCCTCTCCAACCGCTTCAGCAAACGACTGTTCGACATCTGTTTTTCCAGCCTCTTCCTGCTACTCGTGTTCTGGTGGTTGGCCATCATCGTAGCCGTTATCATCAAACTGACCATGCCTGGCCCTGTCTTCTTCAAGCAGAAGCGCCACGGACTCGACGGCAAGGAGTTCTGGTGTTATAAATTCCGCAGCATGAAGGTGAATGCCGACAGCGACAAGGTCCAGGCCACAAAGAACGACCCACGAAAAACTCGTTTCGGGGAAATCATGCGCCATTACAACATCGACGAACTGCCACAGTTCTGGAATGTCCTGATGGGCAACATGTCGGTGGTGGGACCTCGACCACACATGCTGCTCCACACTGAGGAATACTCCAAACTCGTCCCCAAATACATGGTCCGTCATTTCTGCAAACCTGGCATCACAGGATGGGCACAGGTGACTGGCAGCCGAGGCGAGACCAAGGAGGTCTGGCAGATGGAGGAGCGCGTGAAGAAGGACATTTGGTACATCGAGCATTGGAGCATGCTCCTCGACATAAAAATCATCTGGATGACCATCAAGAACATCTTCACAGGCAAAGACGAACAAGCCTATTGAAAAATTTTCTGTTTCTCGTCATAACGTCATAACGTTATAACGAAATAACGAAATAACGATTGAACGATTAAACGATTAAACGAAATAACGAAATCCCCCAAAAAGAATATAAAAATATGAGCAACCGACCACTGATATTGATTTCAAACGATGATGGTTTCAGGGCCAAAGGCATCAACGACCTGGCCGACTTCGTGAGCGACATAGGCGACATCGTGATAGTGGCTCCCGACGGCTCCCGCTCAGGAAGCGCAATGTCGTTCACAAGCCATAAACCCGTGGAACTGCATAAGGTCAGCGAACAACCCGGGCGTGCGGTCTATTCACTGACGGGCTCACCTGTTGACTGCGTGAAGATGGCTTGCGAAAACGTACTGGAACGCAGACCCGACATTGTGCTTGGCGGCATCAATCACGGCGACAACTCATCCATCAACACACTCTATTCTGGTACGATGGGGCTGGTGATGGAAGCCTGCCTCAAGGGAATCCCTGCCGTGGGCTTCTCCAGTTGCTACTGCGCCAGCGACGCGCCTTTCGGTGCATTGCGACGCTACATCATACGTGTCGTGCGCTACGTGTTGGAGAACGGACTGCCACACTATACCTGCCTCAACGTGAACTTCCCTGCCACAGAGCAAATCAAGGGACTGCGCGTCCGCCGGATGGGATATGGGGATTGGCATCACGAATGGCAGCACCAGGTGCATCCTCGTGGATGGGACTACTACTGGCTCACAGGCGATTACAGCAGCACAGAACCCGACCATACCGATACCGACACCCATGCCCTGGAGAACGGATATGCTTGCATCACACCCATTCGAGTGGACATGACGGCTTACGAACTGATTGCCACACTCAAGGGGTTAGAAGTGGATAGTTGAAAACGAAAAAACATGGCTCTATGAGGTATTATATCATCGTTGGCGAGGCATCGGGCGACCTTCATGCATCCAACCTGATGCTGGCACTGAAGAAACGCGACCCTGAGGCCGACTTCCGGTTCTACGGAGGCGACCTTATGCAAGCGGTGGGCGGCACCCTTGTGAAGCACTACAAGGAACTGGCCTACATGGGCTTCATCCCCGTCCTCACACATCTCGGCACCATCCTCCGAAACATGCAGCAGTGCAAGACCGACATCGAGGCATGGCATCCCGACGCGCTGATTCTCGTTGACTACCCTGGTTTCAACCTCAGCATAGCCAAGTACGTGAAAAGCCACACCGACATTCCCGTCCTTTACTATATTTCCCCGAAAATATGGGCATGGAAAGAATACCGCATCAAGGCCATCAAACGCGATGTCGACAGGTTGTTCTCCATCCTTCCGTTCGAGGTGGAATACTTCAAGGGACATGCCTACGACATCGACTATGTGGGCAATCCTTGTGTGGATGCCGTGGCGAAGTTCAAGAAAAGCGATGAAGGACAGACCGACTTCAAGACATTCGCTGAGGCTAACGGCCTGGACACCGACCGTCCTGTCATCGCTCTACTTGCCGGTAGCCGCAAACAAGAGGTGAAAGACAATCTCCGTATGATGGTCGAAGCGGCCAGCACTTTCCAGAACGACTACCAATTGGTGATAGCGGGCATGAGCAATCTCGGAGAAGCCTACTACCACAAATACCTCCCTAAAGACTGCAAGGTAAGCATCGTGATGGACCGCACCTACTCCCTCCTCAATCATGCCACTGCCGCATTGGTGACCTCAGGCACCGCCACACTGGAAACGGCCATCTTCGGTGTGCCACAGGTGGTGTGCTACTATATGCCGCTTCCCAAAGTAGTGTCCTATCTTCGCAAACTCCTGCTGAAGGTGAAGTACATCTCGCTCGTCAACCTCATCTCAGGCAAAGAAGTGGTGCAGGAACTGGTTGACGTGAGGATGAACATCGAGGAAATCCGCCGTCAGTTGAGTGTCATACTGCCTGGTGGAGAACGGCGCGAACAGATGCTTTCTGACTACGCCCGACTGAAGGACATTCTCGGCGAGGAGGGAGCTTCAGCCAGAGCTGCAGAACACATGCTGAAATTCCTGACCAAGACACCAACCCCATAATAAGCACCATTCCAACAGGAAACCCAAAGAATCTAGTCCCTCTAGAAAATCCAGAAAATCTAGTCCCTCTAGAAAATCTAGAATATCTAGAAAAAACAAAAAAACAACCAATCATGTCACACATCCAGTCACCCTATAAACCGCAGTACTCAGAAGAGGAAATCAACGAATTGCTCACCTGGTTCGACAAACACCAATTCGAAGGGAGCATCGACCTTGGGAAGGGAGAGAAAGTCCTCGACCTGAAAAAAGCCATTGGAGGCCTGACCCACATCGCCAGGAACTACAATCAGAACCCCAAGTTCTCTGGCGAAATCCACACCCTCTTCCACCTTCGCGACGAACTCATCCGCCAAGGAAGAGCAGAACAATAAAAACAACAGAAACTATAGAGACTATAAAGACTATAGAAACTATAGAAACTATAGAGACTATAAAGACTATAGAGACTATAAAGACTATAGAGACTATAAAAAACTAAAAAAATCAAGCAAAAAAAATGGAACATCCTGAAAACAGCGAAGAATATAAAGGCCTGCAAGTGAACGCGGGCGTGAGCGAGCAACTGATTGTCAATCCATACCTCAGCCGCATGCGAAAAAAACGCAGACAGTTGCTCAGCGCCGACGAATATGTGGAAGGCATCCTCAAAGGCGACGTGTCCATTCTTTCTCAGGCTGTGACATTGGTGGAGAGCGTTCTGCCCGACCATCAAGCCATGGCGCAGCAAGTGATAGAGAAATGCCTGCCTTATTCTGGCAACTCGGTACGTATCGGCATCAGCGGTGTGCCAGGTGCTGGAAAGAGCACATCCATCGACACCTTTGGCGTGCATGTGTTGGAGAAGTACGGAGGCAAACTGGCTGTGCTAGCTATCGACCCAAGCAGCGAGAAAACCAAAGGCAGCATCCTGGGCGACAAGACGCGTATGGAGCGCCTAGCCGTCCACCCCAAGTCCTTCATTCGCCCTAGCCCAACGGCTGGTTCTCTTGGCGGTGTGGCACGCAAGACGCGTGAAACCATCATCCTCTGTGAAGCCGCTGGCTACGACAAGATTTTTGTGGAAACTGTAGGTGTGGGACAAAGCGAGACGGCATGCCACTCTATGGTCGATTTCTTCTTGCTCATCCAGTTGGCTGGCCAGGGAGACGAACTCCAAGGCATCAAGCGCGGTATTATGGAAATCAGCGACGGCATCGTCATTAACAAAGCCGATGGCAACAATATCGACAAGGCGCACATGGCAGCCACACAATTGCGCAATGCCCTCCACCTGTTCCCCATGCCCGAGAGCGGACTCATACCTCAAGTGCTATGCTATTCGGGGTTTTATGAATTGGGCATCGACGAGGTCATCACAATGGTGTTCGACCATATCGCAAAGACAAAAGAATCGGGTTATTTCGACGTTCGACGCAATCAACAGGCTCGCTACTGGATGTACGAGACCATCAACGAACACTTGCAAAACGATTTCTACCACAACCCCGTCATTCGCGACATGCTCAAACCCATGGCTGCAGGAGTCGTAGCTGGCCAGATGACTTCTTTCGTAGCCGCCAACCAACTGCTCGAAACTTACTTCAAACTGAAAAAAGGATAAGCCAAAAAATCTAGAGAATCTAGAAATCTAGGATATCTAGAATCTCTAGAAAGAATTATTCCGTAAAGGTGACGGTGATGGTTTCTTTCTGGTGTTTGGGGTCGTTGCTGATGAGGAGCACTCGAGGCTGGGTCTTAAAGCGCGAGAGGAGTGTCATGTCAAGTTTCACGGTCATATCCACGCTCTGTCCTGCCAGCACCTCGCGCTTTGGCAATTGAACGGTCAATGCCTGGTTGAACACCTCGATGGCACTGAGCCTCAACACTCCACGACCTGTATTTGAGATACGTACCTTGCCCTTCAATGACTTTTTCTTACCTACGCTGCCCAGATTGAGTTCTGTGGTCGAAACCTTGAATGCTGGCCGTATGATTTCGGGGAGATTCTCATCCACCTCGGGCAGCAGCACTGCTGTGACTGCGATTTCGTTGTCAGGACTAACCTTGTCGCCGGCATATTCCGCTAGATAAATGGAAGTCTGAGTCAAACCAAGATTGACAAGTTTTCGTGAGTCAAGCATGAGGTCGATGGTGCCTCGTCTTCCACGTGCAAGCATAGCTGGCCGAGCGGTTGCTGTGATATAAGGTGGCAAGTGCATGAGCGTCGGCGTATATACTTGTTTGCTGTCGTTCATGATATCGATTCTGGCAAAGACTGTGTCGCCCTTCGAGGCATCGGGAAACTCAATGTTGTTGGTGCTGAGCAAGATGTCGCCCACACGGTAAGGATAGTTCTCTGTGATATCCTTTACATCGCCATTGGTGACGATACCCTTGAGTCGGAGTGTCACTGGTTTGTCACCCTCGTTGGTATAGACGTCTATCATCTTGTCGAAGTGACCAAGCTGCATGGCGTCGTAAGTCACCTGAATCTCTCCTTCCTTTCCCTGTGCAATAGGTTCTTTGGTCCATGTTGTCACCATACATCCGCACATAGGAACCACATTCGTCACCACAAGTGGTGTCCTTTCCCGGTTATGGAACTTGAATGTGGCTGTGACGGGTTTCTTCCAAAGTGTTGCACCCGTATTCACATTATTCGAGCTGAAGACAATTTTCTGTGCCATAGCTGTCGTAGAAGCCAAAGCCATGACACTATATATCAATAATTTCCTAATAGTCATTTGTGAGTGGTTTTTTTAAATCATCGGACGCTATCCACGGCATCCATATTCGGAGATTGCAAAATTACGAAAAAAAAGTGACAAATTCCGAGTTTATCATCTTAATGTTTGCTAAAAGGAAAAACTTCACCTTCCGCCATTGAACTCTAACCAACTAAAAACTAAAAGCTAAGCCCCCAAAAACTAATACCTCTTCATCCATTGCCGCCACACCCATTGATACACCCTGAATAAGGGTTCGCAGATGGCGTCAGCGGGAAAGACGGGCATAAGGTGGAAATTGTGAAGGAGGCGCTGCCAGTTTCGTTCCACCTTGTTGCGCTTTTTCTGCAATTCCTCCGTAAACTGACCGAAATTACCGGAAGCGAGGATTTCCTGCAGCAGGAAACGTCCCGTTTGCTCGTCGGGGTCGTCAATCAGGTACTGACTGTCGATGCGGAAAACCTCCTTCATGATAAACATCAAGGCGCGTGTCAGTTTACCCAATCCAGTGGCATCCACCGTCTCCTTGGCCAGTCGGCGTTCTTCATCGTTGGCTTGGAGCATCATGTAGTAGTAATCGAGCAACTGGCGGAAACCTATGCCCTCGTTGAAGAGGTGCTGGTTGAAATGGCAGATGAGATAGACGAGGTTGAAACCTACGGTAGGAATGGCCACGTTTTCCCCTTCAGCAAGCGGTACGAAATGTCGGAACTGCTCTTCCTTCCATTGGTTGAAAAAACGCTGCAATCGACTGTTCCCCCGAGGCGTGTAAAGGTGGGAAGGACGGTAGTGGATATCTACTCCAAACACGCTGTTGACAGGCATCTCCACATTGTGATAGAGGGCTTTGGTGCCAGGACGGTAACGGTGGGCGTAACGGATACACTCGGATGGAGAGGCATCAAGCCATACATCCACATCACCGCACTGGCGCAGTTTCGGATTGGGATAATGGAGGGAGTTGCCAATGCCCTTGAGCAGACACACACGGTAGCCATCTGACTCGAAACGGCGAACCGCTGAGAGGGTGAGCTGCGTCAGCTGCACGTATTTGCGCTCTATGGCGTTGGTGTCGGCAAACCATTTCCGCATGAGTGACTTATCAGGACGCTGGTCCTCAGGCAGACGCTGAAGCGCATCGTAGAGGACTCCGACAAGGCTCTGCTCCACAGCGATGCGATAAAGGCCTGACCACTCCTCCTCGGAAGGAGCAGTGGTAAACGACTCTGCCTTGCCCAAAGCCACTTGCAATAATGTGAAGAATTGTCCGTGTTCCATATTTGAACACAAAATTACGAAAAAAAAGCAAAGGTTGTCTAAAAAAAGAGTGCAAAACTGACTGTTTAAGCATTTTATTATATATTTGCAATTGAAAAAGAATCAACAACCTTAAAACCCTTTCCACAACATGAGAACACTCGACCCGACCATTCCTCTTCACACCTTACTTTGGAACCAAATCTCAGGCTGCCTCCAAGCATCCTCAACCTATGCCCTGCTCTGTCAACGCGAGGGCGATGAAGTGGATGTGACAATGCGCAGCGTAATGGAAGGCAACAGCTTGAAAGTTGACGACCAGCTTCTAGGCGACTTCTATGCCCTTTGCATGGAGGTGAAAGAAAGACTGCAGTTCAAGGAAGATATCGATTTCTATATCACGGGCAACTCGGAGGTCAACGCAATGTCGTTCGCTTCTACCGACAGCAACCGCCCACACATCATCGAAATCAACTCCGGGCTCTTCAACCTGATGAACCGAGAGGAACTGAAGTTCGTCATCGGACATGAGATTGGACACCTCATCAATCAAGACACCGTGATCCTACGCCTGTTCCAGTTCGTTTACCCCGACGACGACTCTTGTCCGGCCTTCCTGAGTAAACGCGTCGCCTTGTTCCGCCAAATCGCAGAACTGGGTGCCGACCGATATGGATACATGGCATGCGAGAACCTCGACGCCTGCATCACGTCCATCTTCAAGATTGCTTCAGGATTGTTCCTCGACAAGATGAATGTGAGCATCGAAACCCTGATCAAGGAAAACTCCCAGCGGCTGGAATATTTCCTCAAGGACAAAGGTAAAAGCGAAGGGTCCCACCCCGTCAACCCCATCCGCATCCAAGCCATGTCGCTGTTCGCAAAAGCCAAGACACAGAAGGCGCTCAACGAAGGTATGGACGAACTGGTGAGCATCATGCAGACATTCATCTACGAACCCATCGACCAGCACCTCTCCGCATTCGTGGCTTCGGCAGGCTTGCTGATGGCTGGTATCGACGGTAAGCGCAACAAGAACGAAGACGACGCCATCATCTCGCAGTTGGGCTCTTTCTGCCTGCTTCCCATTCACGAGCTCAAACGCATAGAGAAAGGCGATGTGAGCAAAATATTCAACGACTCTGTCCAGGCCATACTCGACCTCGACTCTTCCATGCGAATGCCATTGGTAGGTTACGTCATCGATGTGGCTTTCGCTGATGGCAAATTGGAGGAGGGCGAGATAGAGTTTGTATATAAATTCGCCAACAGCCTCGGCATCCCGGCCGAAGAGACTTCCAAAGCCATGCATATCGCCATCATCCAGAAATTCCGTCCCGACATCAAAGGACTGAAATAGTCAACGGTCAATGGTTCGGCATCTCCCACTCTATCCCTAACAGGTCGATGGCATCGAAGAAGTTGACCAGTGAAGGTACATCGCCGTAAAACTCATCCATGATGGTGGAAGTGAGCGTCAGCTTCTCTTCCACCACTTTGTTGATGGCCGACAACATCTCCTCTCGAGCCGACTTGCTGCCGTGTATCATGGCGATGATGTGGTCGCAGTCCTTATAGGAATGGAAAAGGTAAGGCACCTGCATCTGCTTGAGTTGCGGGATGAAATAGTCAGGGCCGAAACCTCCACCTGCTCCACCTGCCAACACGATGTTGCCGTAAGGCACCAACTGGTCTTTCGTGCCATGATAAGCCAATATGGGGCAAGGTTTCTTCTGCCAGACCAGCGAGTCGGTATCCATTATCCAGACTCCACCTGCTAAAGGGATGGCTACAGCGTAATTGAAACCTTCAGGCAGATGCTGGGAAGCCAGAGGATGGTTGTTGCAGATGAGATACTCGGCGGTAAGGGTGTTGATGGCACCTGCCGACGAACCGCAGACCACAATCCGCTGGGGGTCCACCTTCCATTCCCCAGCATGACTGATGACGTAGGCAGTGGCGTCAAAAAGGTCTTCTATACCCATCGCTATAGCACTGGAATACACTTGTCCGAAGGTCTCCGCGTTGATTTGCACGCCTTGTTCCTTGGCCTTGCGAACGCCCAAACGATAGTCGATTCCGACACTCAGATAACCATGGCGGGCGAAGTCCTCCAGAATGGCTTTGCCGTCTTTCCTCGTTCCATGTTCCCATGAACCTCCGAAAGAGAAAATGAATACAGGGTGCAATGCCTCATCTTTCCATGCCGACGAATCCACATAGACATCCAGGTTCAACACTTGTCCTTCCTTCTCTGCGAACTGATAGGTAGTCACTTTCACGCCCTCCTGAGCGAACGATAAGACGGTCATCGCACCGAATAAAAACGAAATAAATGCTCTTTTCATATCTGTTGATTGATGGTTCTTACAATAATCCTCTGAACTCCGACTTGTACGGCACCGAAGTAATGGCGGTGGGAAATCTGCTTATCAGCGGCATCGAATCTTCCCTGAGTGTACATCTTCATTGCTCGTTTCTGTTTCTTCACACTCCGTCACTGAAGGAGTGTCACGATGCAAATATAGATAATAATGAGCAATTATAAGCCAGTCGAGATAAAGATTTTTTGTTTAGAGGAAAGTAAATCATTATTTCATCATCATAGTGATGAAGTCATTATTTTCATCTTTTTCGCGTTTTTTCCTGCCGAAAAAAACAGTTACTTGACTTGATGAAAATGATAGTTGGTCATACACCTTTCCAAGGTAGAGAATTCCATAGCGACAGTAAACACTGGATGCCGCTCAGACTTGTAGGCATCGGCATAGTGGCGGTCAGCAATCTGCTCCTCGGCAGCACCAACCCCTCCTTGAGCGTCCATCTTCATCTCCATCAACAATGTGCATTTGGGATGGTGAGCCACAAGGTCAATACGTCCCTTGGCAACCATTCGTTCCTCTTCCAGTTCGCAGTTGCAAAGGTAGAAGATGTGCTTGACGATGAAGACAAACTTCTCTTCCATCGCCTTCTGGCTGTTGTCTTGTGAATAAGGAGTGCCGGCAATGATGGTCTGAAGATTCTTCATCACGTTTCCGATGTCCACTTTGTTCAAAGAAGCCTTGATAAGTGTTGTGTAGTTGGAGACTTCGCTCTCGCTCTTCGCCATAGCGTTGGGAAGCACGATTTTGTAGAGTGCCATCCTTACCTCCCGATTGGGGAATCCCAGGGTATAGACATCTCCGTCGAAATCTTTGATGGTCAGATAACCTGCTTGATAGAGAAAAAGCGTGACATCCTTGTCATTGACATCCGATTCCTCCAAAAACAAGCGGTCAATGCACTTCCCCTCATAATCCACCTCCTTGCATCCAAATCGCTCAAGTATATCACTGAGCATCTTGTTTCCGCCACTTGCCACCCAGTAGTTCATGATATCCGAGTCGCTCAGTGCATTGATGACACTGTAGGGATTAAACACTCCCTTACTTTTCCAATGGAAATGATACCCGTCATACATGGACTCCATCGCTTCAACCGCGTCCGCCTTAGTGATTTCTTTTTCTTGAGCCAAGTCATCAAGTTCACAGTCAAATTCTGACACCAGTTCTTCTTTTGTGATGCCACAAATAGTAGCATACTGTTCTTTGAAACTGAGGTTGACTACCGTATTGAGCACCGAGAATAATGAGAGCTGCGTGAACTTCATAATGCCCGTCAGAAACAAGCATTTCAGCAAGTGACTCCCCGTCTTGAAACAGGGAAAGAAACCGCGGTAAACATTCCTGAGTTCTTCCATATCCGCCTCATCAAAAAGGGTGTTCTGAAGCGGAGCGTCGTACTCGTCCACCAAAACCGCCACCTGAAGCCCCGTCTGTTCGTAAGCGCTTCGCATGAGAGCCATCATGCGGTCTCCCAAAGTCTTATCGGTCTGCTTTCGCCCATATTTTTCTTCATAGTGGGACAGTTGGGTATTCAGATAGTATTCTAAGGTTTCAGCAGTGCTTTTACCGCTGAAGTCAAAATGGAAAACCTCTCTTTTGGGCCAATCCTTCTCCAAATCCATCATCTTCAGTCCTTGGAACAAGTCGCTTCTGCCTGAGAAATAACAATGAAGGGTGCTGGCAAGAAGGCTCTTGCCGAACCGACGGGGCCGAGAAAGGAAACAGAACTTGTAGGTGTTGGCCAGTTCCCACACCATATCAGTCTTGTCCACGTAGTGGTAACCGCCACTGCGCAGTTCTTCAAAGTCTTGTATGCCCAATGGCAACAACTTTCTCTGATTGTCCATCTTAATCGTTGGATTTTGTTATTTCACACACAGTCACTTCAGGATTTATGCAAAGATAATAATTATTTCATCAACATCATAGTGATGAAGTCATTATTTTCATCTTTTTTGCGTTTTTTCCTGCCTTCGGCTGCTGAGGTCAGTTCGACGACATCCAATCAGCACAATCATAGAACTGTTGTCTTTTGGAG
>JAEEGI010021183.1_pt1 | contig 12937 bp, 8 predicted proteins | sample 8958751 | NCBI WGS metagenome assembly JAEEGI01 (sample SAMN16246545, study PRJNA631951) | gut metagenome | biome: gut microbiome; feature: rumen; material: KS-attached | host: Bos | place: Iran: Karaj | collected 2018-10 | reverse complement strand
GGTCAATGTTTTAGCGCCATCCGGAGCGCGGCCGACAAGCGTGTATTCATGCCATTGATTGTTCGTAACTGGCACGGATAGAATGATTTCGTTGCGATTGTTCGGCGTGTTCAACTGCTTGTTTTGGGCGTTATGGAACTGCATATAGACGCCGACGGCGCCGTTTCTGGATCCATTACGCGCCCAGAAACGGAAGGCGTAGGATTTGCTAACCGTGACTGGCATGGCCGTCGAACGGCATGAGGAGCCTTCCGTTGGCGATTCGTCCAAAATCCGCAGGCAGTATTTCCCCCCATGTGGCGCATCCTCGATGATGGTGGCCATCTTGTCGTGGGTCCATCCGTCATCCTTCATTTCAAAATCACCGTTCTTCAAATCAATGGCCGTTTCGGCTGAAAGCGTTCCAGCGAGCAACAGCGACAACCAGAAATTTCGCTTTTTCATAAGCCTCCTTTTTGAAGTAATAATGAATTATCATTGAAAATCATGCTATTCATGAATAAAAATGCAAGCATTCTGTAAACCAAACGGAACCAACATGTAATCCTCTGTCCAGGCACTTGTGTCCGGAATTCGGTGATCCTGCCAATCTGGAATGCGAGTGCGGGTATATTCATCGATGGCACCAATCCACGGGAGATTCGGGAAGCCGTATCCGCCCCATGCTTCACCGTATTCGCCCTTCGGGCGATGATACGGCCCGATGAGATTTCTGATCGTGTTGACAAGTTCCAGGCGGAGTTCATTGACGTCTTCTTTCAACGGTCCGATCGCCAATTCAGGCGGCTCCCATGCGATGATGCCGCGATATTCGCCGTTCAGGAAGACGCGGACCAGACAGCCCGTAAAACCTTCCAAACGAAGCGTCGCATTCCTATTTGCAAGATTCTGAGGAACTTGGAACGATTGAGAGAGGACAATTGTTCCCGAGTAGAACGGATAGCCGTGATCCACCAATTCCGCCTGGACGGATGTGCATTCATTATTTAAGGTAAAGAGATGGCTCATGCGGATGCCGTTGCCTCTCGTCGCCATGCGTTGCGAAAAGACGCCAAAGTCCCCAATGAGAACCATTTGCTCCAATTCGACGCCCGGCAGATTCTCGAACAAAGACGTGATGGACGATTTGAATTTCGCCAACGGTCGGTAGGAACGGGACACTTCCAAGACGTTTTCGCCAATTTGGATGTCTGGCAAGTCAATGGTTTCGAATGACTTATCCCAATAATAGCCGTTTGGCTCCGATGATGTCGCGACGCCGTTTAACGTAACGACTTGCTCACGAGGCGATTCCAACGCCAATTTGGCGCCTTTCACGGCGATGGCTGACTGGAAGGCGTATCGCAACGTCAATGGGCCGACGTATTCTTCTTTCGTCAAAATGTCGTGGATGGCGAGAATCGGATAGACGGGCGAATAATCGCCGTCGCCTTTCTTATATTGTGCGAATTCAAGTATCAACGCATTGGGATGCAGGCGTTTAAGCGACCAATTGGCTGGAAGTTTCAATTGAATTGTGGACGAAATGGACGGCGCGGTGTTTACGGACAAGGTTGTTGCCATCATGGATTGCTCCGTCATGACCATGACGGCGGAACCTGCTGGTATTTCGAATGTTAGAATTGTTTTACCGTCATTCGTCAGTGAACGGGCAATGGAAGAGGGCGGGGCCCCCGTTCCCGAAAGCAACGTGCCTATGTAGTTGCCGTTCAACGTCAAAACGCCTGTTCGGCCTTCCTGACAGTCTGAATTGAAGACGAAGAAATAGCGATATTTTTCATCGCGGCGGTAGTTGATGAGAATGGACGTGGCGTCTTCCGTGCAGGTGAAATCGTATTCACGCGGAATAGACAGTAGCTTTTCCACTAATTCTGAATATTCAGTAGAATAGTCTGCATTGGAAAGACTTGCGGCGATTTCAGGAACAGGGCGGCCATGGAGCAGGGCGGGGGCATGTCCATAGACAAATACCATTCCGCCTTGCAACATGAACTCTTTCAACAATTTCCACGTTTGGGGGGCAATCGTCAGAAGATTCGGCAGGACAACCGCCTGATAGGACATTTGCCCTAATTTGAACAATGGCTTTCCGTCTGAAGATTTAATGACAGCGCCCCAATCTTCAATCGTCTGTTCGTCACCAAAATCGAAACCGATTTGATGCGCAAGTAACTGCCATTCAAGATTCAGCAAATCGGAATCGCGTTTTCCGATGGATTGCGACTGGCCGTCCGGACTGTTGGGGCCACGCCGTTCACAGGCGGCGGACGACAATGGATGGATGACGAGAATCTCGCGGATTGGTTTGCCTTGGCTGATAAAATAGCTAACGCGGCCGCAATAGTCTGTCATCTCCTTGTAGTCGTTCCAATATGGTTGATAATAGTTTACGTGCGGCGGATATGCGCGTTTGCCACGACCGCGCAACGAATAGAAAATGCCATGGACGGAGCGGTGATTGATGCCGAAACTGGCAAAATGGTCAAACATGTTCCGTTGGCAGCGAAATGTCATATTTTCCGAACTGACACCATACATTTCCGCCAGAATCTGCTCCTGACCAGCTTGTCGCGCAGCGGAACAGCATTGAAGCGGCGTCGTGTACATGCCCGGATTAATAGAAAGACTTGCATTTCGTGGCTTCAACGGCGATTTCCGCCAGTTCATTTCGCCCATAAGAAAGTCGATACCAGGAATATCGAAATATTTATAGTACGGCATTGTGGCACCCGCGCGGGACAATTGCGACGACATCGTGTCCTCCAACATCAGATGGCCGCTGAACAGGATGTGATGCGCCTTGCACCAGTCATGGACTTGCTCAAAATACGCGCTACGAAGGAGTTCCTGCACCGTCAACCAGTAATGGCAGCGAACCGTCTGGTAGTCGTCACGATCAAGATACAGCAACGGGACTTTTGGCTTGAGATCATAGCCCCATTTGTCTAAGAAGGCCTGTACCAACATCTTGCTCCATGGTAGGCCATGATGGCTGTACGATGGCTCGTCAACCCAGATGGATTCGATGACACCGCCGAAATCTGGCTGGAATTCTGCCCACATGTCTTCGTAAGACTGTTTCAGATAAAACACGATGGCGTCTTTATTCATCATGTCCAAAAACGTCTTCGTATTTACCGCAACATACGCTGTACCATCGAGTTCCGCAAGAATTTCGCCTTGATCGGCTACTTCGGCCAACGGCATAGGCTTCACGATGCACAAAGCGAATTCCTCTGGCATATCTAAAACGGCTTCAGGCATGTAACCAGCTTGTATAAAGACTTTTAGACCGTATTTCCTTGCACATTCCACGATGGTTCGCATGTGTTTTTTGAAGCCTAGGCCCGGATAGTCCGATTTCAGACCAATATACGTCCGCGCGATGAAAGAGGCGATGCCTTGCTTTTTCATCTCTGACAGCTGGAAGTCAATATCGTCGTCCGACAACGCGTCGTTGAGCATCCAGAAGTCCGTGCCTTTATATTCCGCGGGAGGATTTGAAAATTTTTCAAGATTAAACATATTAATTAAGGTAAAGATTCCAGATGGGCCATCTAAAAACATTTCATAAAATATAGTTGGCCAGTTTGACGATGACAAATTGCGCGTCAAACGAAAAAACTGGGATTTAGGTATAACAGAGTTAATTACAAAGTTATTAACAGAAAATCTTCCCAGTTGGAGTTCGTTGAAACAAAAGAACTTGGAAATTCTTCTCCTCTGTTTTTGCGCTGGTTGAATTAAACATAATCTACATTATGCGACATAAAATATCGTCTGTTAAAAGGCCCTTCCGGCTGTTTTTCTTATTGACAGACTCCTCCCGCCATGTTATTTTATCAACACGAATCTGTCAATAAATCAACAAGTCGAGTCATCATGAAGCCAGGCCAGCGTTTTTTCTGCCAGCATTGCCATTCACAGTCCATCGCCAAATTGGAACGGCGTCTTGAAGGATTCACCGTCGTCGAAGAATATTTGACGTGCGCTTTCTGCCATGAGCGGATTCCTGCTGACGCGGCCAATCCGTCGGACAAACCGGACAACGCGTCTCCAAAAACGTCTCTTTCCGCTTTGGAAAGCCTTTTGGGCTCTTCGAAGCCGTCCATGGGCAAAGCCGAAGCGTCGTTTCTGGACGAACTTCACACGGCGGCCAGACATTTCTGCCGTGACTGCCGTCAGTATGTGAAACATCCGTTCGGTGGACGTTGTTCGTTGACTGGCAAGGAGATGGAGCCAATGGACGACTGTCCGCGATTTGAAAAACGCGTAGAACCATCCAATCCATCAGACAGCAAGGAATAAGCATGAAAATATCCCGAAAATCCTTTATTTTCAGTACGTTATCCATCATTCTACTGTTGATGGTCACGTCTTGTGCAAGCGATACGAAGCAAGGAGCCGCTCCAAAATTGACGGCAAATCCATATTCCGGAAGCGGAAAGCCTTTGATTTTAGCGGTTTACCACCCCTACCCCAATTTCAGCACTACTGTCGAATCCGCCATACGCCCCCTGCCCGGATATTCTGGTTGGGTTGATAGCCGCATGGAACGCGACATGCAGCGGATGCGCGGCGTCGGCATCAACGGTGTCCTGCTGTCCATCAATCCAGAGGATTTGGCCGACAATATTCGTTTTGAGCGAATTAGCCGTTTTTACGATCTGGCGGCCGTTCAGCAACCATCCTTCAAAGTGGCGCTCATGATGGGAGGAAAAAACGAACTGGACATTGAAAATGTCTCGCAATTCATTTATCGAAAAGGACTTGCGGATATTCCCAGTGCCTTGAAACTCAACGGCAAGACCATTATCGTCTTCGATAAGCAAATTCGTCTGGTCCAATCTGTCAAACAAGACGACAAAGAAAAAACATTCGATAAAGCTTTCTGCTTCAGGCAAATAGGAAAAGATTGGCCGTTATTGCCGCAAGGAATTGACATCGGCAAGCCCGAATCGACGGACGGTTTCGTATGGGTCAAAACAGGCGACAACCATGAATCTCCGGACAGCTTTGGAAAACAGATCATCAACTTGCAGGACAACTGGATTCTGCCGCGTGGCAATGGACGTAATTTCGCTAACCGCCTGCGCCATGCCTTCCACGATAAGGCCTCCATCATCTGCATCCAGTCGTGGAACGACTTTTCAGATGGCAGCTTCATGGAGCCTAACACGTTGGACCGCAACTTGATGATGACGGTTCTGCAAAAAGAGCTCGGCATTCTGTCGAAATAACCGCCAAGAATTGTAAAACGTGCGTCTGAGTGGTCCATAGGTGAACTTTGTTCACGGATAGCCATATATTTAGTGGAAAAATGCCGTTCTTATACTATATTTATAGATTCGGCAATAGTTTTTTATTTCACCATATGGGAGAAATCCCGCAACCACAAAGGACGTCAACATGATTTTAAGCAGTTTCATCCTTTTGATCATGGGCATGGGAACCACCTTCGTGTTTCTGTTTGTCCTAATCATCTGCACGAACATCAGTTCCAAAGTCAGCGCGAAATACGCCTATCTGATGCCCGAACCCGAGCCGAAGAAGGCCAAACCCGTTGCGAAGCCTGCAGCCGCCGCTGGCAATGACGACGAAATCGCCGCCGCCATCGCCGTCGCACTCGTCAAGCATGCTGGCAAATAATGAAAAAGTCAATCATTGATATATTGAATATATAACTAAAAACAAAGGAACAACGGAAAAAATGAAAAAAATCCAATTCATGGACACCTCATTCCGTGACGGTTTCCAGTCCGTCATCGGCGCCCGCGTGATCTCGAAGGACTTCCTGCCGGCCATCAGTGCCGCCTTGGAAGCCGGAACGACCTATTTTGAAGTCGCCGGCGGCGCTCGTTTCCAGAGCCCCTTCTTCTACTGCGGCGAAAACGCGTTCGACATGATGGACGAAATCCGCAAGACGGTCGGCCCAGACGTCAACCTCCAGTCGCTGGCCCGCGGCGTCAACGTCGTCGGTCTGGATGCCCAGTCCTCCGAAATGATTGACCTCCATGCGAAAATGTTCAAGAAGCACGGTGTCACGACCGTTCGTAACTTCGACGCATTGAACGACATCCGCAATCTTGAATTCTCCGGCAACTGCGTCTATAACGCGGGTCTTCGCCACGAAGCGACCATCACGCTAATGGCCCTTCCTCCGGGCGTGAAGGACACCTACCCCCACTCCGCCAAATTCTACTGCGACATTCTCGAGCAGATTCTGAACTCCTCCATGAAGTTCCATTCGTTGTGCTTCAAAGACGCTTCCGGTACCTGCACGCCCGCAACGCTGCGCGAAACCGTCAAACGCTGCCGCGAAATGCTGGATGCGGCCGGCCGTAAGGACTGCCCGATCCACGTCCATACCCATGACACCGCCGACATGGGCGTCGCCTGCTACATGGCCGCTATCGAAGCCGGCGCGGAAATCATCGACCTGTCCATGAGCCCTATGTCCGGCGGCACGGGCCAGCCCGATATCCTCACGATGTGGCATGCCTTCAAAGGTACGGAATTCACGCTCGACATCGACTATGCGAAGATTCTAAAGGCCGAAGAGACCTTTGAGAATTGCATGGAAAAATACATGCTTCCGCCTGAAGCGAAGACCACCAACCAGCGCATCACCCTGTCGCCGATGCCTGGCGGCGCTCTGACGGCCAACACGCAGATGATGCGTGATAACAACTGCTTGGACCGCTTCCCCGAAATCATCAACGCCATGCGCGAAGTCGTCGAAAAAGGCGGCTACGGCACATCCGTCACGCCTGTTTCGCAGTTCTACTTCCAGCAGGCTTTCGCGAACGTCTTCCAGGGCCCGTGGAAGAAGATCACGGCTGGTTACGGCAAGATGGTTCTTGGCTACTTCGGCAAGACGCCCGGAACGCCTGATCCGGAAATCGTCAAACTGGCTTCTGAACAGCTCGGCCTCCAGCCGACGACGGAAAACGCTCGCGAACTGAAGGACAAGGATCCAAAATACAATCGTCCGTACTACGAAGAACGCCTCCGCACGGAAGGCATCGAAGTGACGGATGAAAACGTCTTCATCGCCGCTTGCTGCGAAGATAAAGGTATCGACTTCCTGAAAGGCAAACGCCCGATCGGTGTCCGCTACAAGGAAGACAAGCCCGCCGCGAAGGCCGCCGCTCCGAAGGCCGGTGGTCCCGCCGTCTATACCGTCACCATCAACGGCAAGCCCTATCGCATTGATGTCACGAACGATACGACGGTCGCCGTCAATGGCAAGCCGTTCTCCGTCAGCCTCGCTGAAGGCGCCGCCGCTGCCGCTCCCGCCGCCGCCGCTCCCGCCGCTGGTGGTGCCGCCGCCGGTAAGGAAGTCACCGCCCCGATGCCTGGCAAGATCCTGCGCATCGAAGCGTCCGTCGGCCAGGCCGTCAAGGAAGGCGACGTTCTGATCATCATCGAAGCCATGAAGATGGAACAGAACATCACGGCTCCCGCGGCCGGTACGGTCGTCTCCATCGACGTCGCCGCCGGTGATGTCGTCAACACGGGCGATGTCGTTGCCCATATCTAAGCGATCCGCGTAATTTGTAACCAAATCCAATTGGAGGCAACAACCAAATGAAAAAATTACTTGGATCAATTCTTATAGCCGTGTTCGCATTGACCATCGGAACCGTCTATGCGACGGATGACGACTGGGAAGCGCCGCCGCCGGCAGAACGCATCAAGAAGCCGCAAGTGGGTAGCGTTCAACAGCTTGTGAACAATTCCATCTACAAAATCGAACAAGGCGCGGATGGCATTTGCACCGTCCGTTATGTGTGGGTTGGCGAAGCGACCGTCGAGCAGATCTCCACGGAAAAAGGCAAGAACATCCAGCCTGGCCGTCCGCTGGTCATCCTCAACATTCATCCCGTCGAAGGAGCTCCCGAACTGACGCGTTCGAAGGCCCATATCGAAGCCGGTATCGCTGCCAAAGTGATCGACATCAAGATCCACGAAGGCCAGCATATCTACGACGGTGACGTCCTATTCACCTTACAGCCCGCCGTCCTGCTGGACGATTCCGTCCTCCCCAGCGACAATGCCGACATGAGTTTCAGCGCCATGCTGAAACAGCTCTGGCAGAGCACGGGCATCTACGAATTCATCGTCCGCACCACAGAAGACTGGACGCTCGGCATCGGCCGCCTGCTGATGATCTGCGTTGGTTTCGTCCTGCTGTATCTGGCTATCTTCAAAGGGTTTGAGCCCTTGTTGCTGGTTCCGATCGGCTACGGCGCCATCATGAGTAACATCCCGCTTGCTGGCATCGCCACGCCGGACGGTATCCTCGGCATCCTCTTCAAAGGCGTTGACCTCGGCATCTACCCGCTGCTCATCTTCCTGGGCATCGGTGCCATGACTGATTTCGCCCCGCTGATCGCCAACCCATGGACTGCCCTGCTCGGCGCGGCCGCTCAGCTCGGTATCTTCGGCGCCCTCTTCGGCGCTGTCCTGCTCAGCAAATACGTGCCTGGCATCACCTTCACGCTGAAAGACGCCGCCTCCATCGGTATCATCGGTGGCGCCGACGGCCCGACGGCCATTTTCCTCTCCTCCAAGCTGGCGCCGAATCTCCTCGGCTCCATCGCCGTGGCGGCCTACTCCTACATGGCGTTGGTCCCGATCATCCAGCCGCCGATCATCAAAGCCCTGACGAGCAAAGAAGAACGCCTCATCCGCATGACCACGCTCCGCAAGGTCACGAAACTGGAAAAGGTCGTCTTCCCGCTGATCATCGTCATGCTCTGCTGCCTGCTCCTCCCGTCAGCCGCCCCGCTGATCTCCATGCTCATGCTGGGCAACGTTTTGAAGGAATGCATGTGCACGGATCGTCTGAGCGACACTGCGCAGAACGCGTTGTGCAACATCGTGACCATCTTCCTCGGCCTGTCCGTCGGATCCAAGCTTTCTGCTGACAAGTTCCTCAACCTCAATACGTTGGGTATCCTGCTACTCGGTCTGATCGCTTTCAGTATCGGTACGGCTGGCGGCGTCATCTTCGGCAAGATCATGTGCAAGCTCACGGGCGGAAAGGTCAATCCGATGATCGGTGCGGCTGGTGTCTCCGCCGTCCCGATGGCAGCCCGCGTCGTCAACAAGATTGGTCTCCAGGAAGATCCTCAGAACTTCCTGCTCATGCACGCCATGGGCCCGAACGTTTCCGGTGTTATCGGTTCCGCCGTCGCCGCTGGCGTTCTGCTCTGCGCTTTGGGCAATCTGTAACGTTTTCTACGAAAACGTGCTTATGGCTTAAGGCCGGGAGGGTCACGCTCCAGCGTGACCGGACGCACTGGAGTGCGTCCCTCCCGTAATAGCTTGAAAATCTGCAAGCCCCGATTATCTTTTATGGTAATCGGGGCTTTTTGCTATAAAATCATTGGTAGAAACAATCAATCCACTATAAATTGGAGACACACATGGAGCTGAAACGTTATTCCGGCAATCCTGTCCTACAGGCATCCGATTTGTCTTATCCTGCGTCATTGGTTTTTAACGCAGGCATTTGCAAGTTCAAAGGCCGCTATTACATGGTCTTCCGCAACGACGTCGGTTTCTCTTCCAAAGGTTGGGGGCGTGGTTCCACCTATACGAATTTGGGCATCGCCGAATCGGACGACGGCATCCACTGGATTCCGCGCGACAAGCCATGGGCCGCGCCACAGGAATACGTTGACGCGGATCCGGAAATCAGCCGTTTCTACGATCCACGTCTGACGGTCATTGAAGATCGTGTCTATCTCTGCTTCGCGGTCGATACACGCCATGGTTTGCGCGGCGGCATCGCCGTGACGGACGATTTCGAGAAGTTCGATGTGCTGTCGCTGTCCATTCCGGACGACCGCAACATGGTCCTGTTCCCTGAAAAGATCGACGGCTGTTTCGTTCGGCTGGAACGCCCCATGCCCGAATACAGCCGCGGCTATAAAGAATTGTTCGACATCTGGCTCTCCAAATCTCCCGATTGCCGCTACTGGGGTGATTCCCAGCTGGTTATGGGATTGGAAAAAGTGCCGTTCGCCAATGCGAAAATCGGCCCTGCCGCGCCGCCGATCAAAACCTCCGAAGGCTGGCTGGCCACGTTCCATGCGACATACAAAGATCCGAATCGCGATCTGCTCGGCTGGGAGATCGCCAACAATCCGAAAGCCGTCTGGCATAAGGAATATCTGGCGGGACTCATGCTGCTCGATCTGAAGAATCCCGCCAAAGTGCTCGCCATTTCCAGCAAGCCGGTCATCAAGGCGGCGGAAAAATACGAACTGGACGGATTCCGCGGCAGCGTCATCTTCCCCGGCGGTATGTTGCTGGAGCCAAATGGCGAAGTGAAAGTCTATTACGGAGCGGCGGACACCGTGGAATGCCTGGCCACCGCGACGGTTGATGAATTGCTGAAGTCTCTGGACATTATCTTCTAAAAGGAAACAATCATGCTCACGGAATTATTCATCATCGCGTCATTGGAGACGCAGATTGTCGCGGAAGTTCTGAAGCCGCGTCTGGAAAACCATGGGATCGCCGTCAAGGAAGGCGCCGCCATGACGCTGTTTCTTGAATTGGATAAATCTTTGGAGCCAGACACTTACGTCATGGAAGACGTTCAAGGTGGATGTCGTCTCCGTGCCCCAGCCTTGGCGGAGCTTTTCAATGGCGCAGGCCGTTTTCTCCATGAATCGCGCTATACGGCGAACGGCATGGAGCCGTGGTCTGGCCGCGGCATGTTCAAATTGTTCAAGCCGTTGCGCGCCATATATTTTGCAACGCATTTCTTCAACTTCTACCATGTCGCCCCCATGGAGGAAATCAAGACGTATCTGGAGGATTTGGCGCTGTGGGGCTTCAACACGCTCGCCTTCTGGTATGATCTCCATCATTTCCACAGTTTTGACGATCCGGACGCCGTCGCCTTCCGCGAACGGTTGACAGGTTTCGCCAATATCGCCAGAAGCCTAGGCATGAAGTTGTTCTATCTAATCGTCTCCAATGAAGCTTACGCTGATTCGCCAGTTGAACTGCGCGCCATCAAGGAAGGCGGAGCACGCGGCGGATGGTATGATTCGCAAATCTGCCCGTCCAAACCAGGCGGAATGGACTATCTGAAAGAGCAATTCGAGCAGAACTGCCGCGGCTTCATCGCTTCCCTAAAGCCCGATTACGTAACGATTTGGCCATATGACCAGGGCGGCTGCGGCTGCGAACTCTGCAAGCCATGGGGCGGCAACGCTTATCTGAAAATCTACGAGGCTTTCCGTCCCATCGGCGAGAAGTATTTCCCGCAGGCCAAATGGATTGTCTCCTTCTGGTTCTGCAATGATGAAGAATGGCGGCTCGGCCTGGAGAAACGGAAGAACAATCCGGACTACTGCGAATACATCATGGAGGAGATTCCCGTCTTCAAGGAACGGCCGCCGAAAGGCACGCCGTTGCTGGGCTTCCCTGAAATCAGCATGAATCAGTCGCCATGGGGCGGTTTCGGCATCGCGCCGCAGCCGAATCGCTACCAGAAGCAATGGGATGACCGAAAGGCCGAACTGTCAGGAGGTTATCCCTATTCAGAAGGCATCTTCGAAGATCTCCACAAGGCGATGTTCGCGCAATTCTACAGCTATGACCGCCCTGCTCTCGAAACAATCCGTATCTACGCCGCTTACCATTTCGGCGAAAACGTCGCGGATCAAGTCGTCGATCTCACCAAGTTGCTGGAAATGAACCATGACTTGCCGCGCAAGGCGGGATGGTTCCTTGACACGCATCCCACCGTGATGGACTGGCTGTTGAAAAACATCAAACCGCTGGAAGGCTGGCCTCATGTCAAAAACGCATACGGTCTTGCAAAAGCCATCGACGCGCAGCTGCCGGACGATGTCCGCGCCTCTTGGCGGTGGCGCATCATTCTGCTGCGCACGGTGATAGACATGGAATTCGCCGAACACGGCGGTCTTCCGACCGCCGCCTGTGACAAGGCGTTCGCCGAATTGATCCAAATCTACCATGCCCAAAGAAGCCACGCCTGGGTAAAATCCCCTATCTCCAAGCGATACAAGCCCTGAGAGCTAAAAGCCTAAAGCTAAAAGCTTAAAGCAATTTCAGATTCTCTAGTACTGTCGCGTAAGTCGTTTTGTCCTTTTCGTCGCTTTCCCATGATTATCATAAAAGACAATCTATTCCTCCTGCAGACCGCGCGCATGTCCTATGCGTTCGCCATCGGCCGCAATAACAAACTCATCCATTTGTATTGGGGCGAACGGCTGGATGGCGTCCATGAACTCGCATGTCTGAAGACGCAGATGGATTGCGCAAGTCCCTCCAACAGCCTGTTTTATCTGGAATATCGCGGACAAGAGCCATACGATTTCATGGAACCCGCCCTGCTCCCGCTCTACGCCGACGGCGCACGCGGCGCACGGTTGGTCTATCAGTCGCATGTCGTTGAAAATGATTCACTTCGCGTTGTTCTGAAGGACGAAAGCTATCCATTTGAAGTGACGCTTGTTTATGAATTGTTTGGTGATTTGGACATCATCTCCCGCAAGGCGGTCATCCGCAATTGCGGCGAAACAGACATTCGGTTGGACAGCATGAAAAGCGCGACGTTGAATCTTCCGCCAATTGCAGGCAACTATCGCGTGACGCATTATTCCGGCGAATGGGGCGCTGAATTTGGCGTCAATCAATGCGAACTTACGCAAATGCAACTAGTTCTGGAAAATCATCGCGGCACATGCGCATCGCATCAACATGTCCCGTTCGTGGCGATTGACGCAGAATCCGCCGCTACGGAAACAGCAGGAAATGTCTATTTCACCGCCTTGAAATGGAGCGGAAACTTCAAGATTTCCATTGAAAAAGGCTATAGCGGAAACGTCTCTATCACAGCTGGAATCAACGATTTCGATACGGAATGGACGCTACGTCCAGGTGA
>JAEEGI010021182.1_pt1 | contig 12938 bp, 14 predicted proteins | sample 8958751 | NCBI WGS metagenome assembly JAEEGI01 (sample SAMN16246545, study PRJNA631951) | gut metagenome | biome: gut microbiome; feature: rumen; material: KS-attached | host: Bos | place: Iran: Karaj | collected 2018-10 | reverse complement strand
CTTTCCGTCAGTCTCCGCAGATTCTCTACTGCCGTCTTCTCAATGCCATCATAGTATTCCCGCACCTGTCTGATCAGTTTTCCTGCGGTATTTGCGGTCACAAACCGGTCTGTAGCGGACTGAAGAAGCTGTCCCGGGCTCAGAATTCCTCCGGTTATCTCTATTCCTAAGGCTGACGTGGTTCTGCCGGGTCTGTCTCCCGGTCCCTCCGCACATACAACGCTGCATACCGCCGACACATGCTTCGACTCTCCCGGCGCAACTTCTATCCTTATGTCGTAGGGCATGAAGAAATCGCATACTCCTTCAGTTTCCAGTGCGACCTCTATGGGCAAAACCCTGCCGGTATCATATTTTTCGCTCAGTTCCAGATATTCGCCTTCACTGACGCTGAAATCTATGCGGAAATTGTCAGAATCCTCCGCCCCCTCCATTACAGAGTAGACAGTTCCTTCGTTTGTGGAATAATCCGTTCCTTCATTTCCGGGATCCTCTAATCCTTCATTTCCGGGCTGCGCCTTCACAATAGAAAGCGTATCTCCCGTAAGGATCGTGTCGAATGCCATATCCTCAGCCGATGTCAGGGTATTGTGTTCTCTCAGATTAAATTTCGGGGTTATATAGACTTCTGCCTTATCTGCAGAATAATTGGTAAGAGTATAGTCCACCGCCAGAGTGTTTTCTCCCCGGACCATGGCCATATGCTTAACTACAGACATAGCGCAGGTTCCGGACTCGCAGTCGGGGACAGATTCCATTGCACAGACTCCGGATCCACCGTCAGAAGCGGATTCCAAATTCCCGGAACCAACTTTCACATCTCCGGAACCGGATTCCATAGCTCCGTGTCGTAACTCATATTCGAACTTCACGGTCCCGTCATACGACATCTTTTTTAAGAACCGGTAACCATCAGCGTTTTCCCCGTTTTTCCTGATGGCAGACTCCAGGTCGTAATCCGTATCCCCAAGTCTGACGTACTCAGTGATCTCCTCTAATACCACGTATCTCTTCGTCGGAGGCTCTAAAGATGCAACCAGATATCCCTGATGGGTGCGGTTCCTTCCTCCCGCGATGGTACCTCCTGAATATGCGCCGTTTCCCGAAGTCATCACCCATTCAAGAGCGTGGGCCTGTATGTGATTTTCCCAATATCTTCGATCGTATCTGTATATCGACATGCCCGGATCCTTAGAAATGCTAAATGTACATATCCCCGCGCCGGCCGCGTCTGCGATGCTTCTTTTTGTCCCGCCTGGATCTGGAGAAATGATAATCCTTCAAAACCTTGATGATCGTGATGATCATCGCAATTGTAAGTGCTGCAATAACAACCAATACAACAATCAGCTTAACATTCAGGAAAATAGTCCGTCCCTGGCGCTCAATGGCGATCCCCGACTTGGTCTCCTCTATTTCTTCGGGGCTCACATGCTCAAACTCATAGCCCGGCTGTGTATTCTCAAGCGGGATAACTCTTGCTTCGCCCAAGCGGACTCCGCTTAATGAATATTTGATCTTAGCGACCGCATCGCCGGAAATATCATATGAAACCTCCGTATCCAGATCCGTCAGGTCCATATTGCCCGGTATTATTACCCTGCTGTCCTTATCAAGCGTAAGGAAAGGCGTAGAATTGCCGAATATATCGGACCCTGTCTTAAAGAAACTGCTCTCCTGAGATGTAAATCTGGTCTCATTCTCATACACATTGGCCATCGCAAAGTTGGAATATCCGTAATTGAACAGCGTGACCGTATCTGTAAACTGGTCCGGGGAGTCTTCCATCATCACAACGCATATCAGTTTCATCCCGTCCTTCTCGCAGCATGTAACAAGCGTCTGCCCGGCGTTACTTGTATATCCGGTCTTGCCGCCTTTTATTCCTTCGTATTCTATTTCCCCGTTGATCAGGGCGTGTTTGTTTTTCAGGTAAAAATCATCCGGCTGCGTATCCGTGGGCTCAAAATGATATCTTGCGGTATTGGCGATCCTCGCGAGGGCATCATTTTTAAAATACTCCCCGCCTATGAGTGCCAGGTCGTACGCTGAGGTATAATGATCCTCATCATGAAGGCCGTTGGTGTTGACAAAATGGGTATTTTTGCAGCCCAGTTCCTGCGCCCTGGCGTTCATCATGTCCACAAATCCGTCTATTGATCCCGCGATATGCTCCGCTACCGCATTTGCTACCTCATTGGCGCTCCCGACCATGATCCCATACAACGCCTGCTCCAAGGTCATGGCTTCACCGGCGTCTATTCCTATGCTCGACCCGTCAGAAGGCACGGAATGAACGGCGTCGTAACTGAACGTGACCGTATCGGACAGATTGCCCTTCTCCATGGCGATCAGGCAGGTCATAAGCTTGGTCGTACTCGCAGGGTATAATTCCATATGGATATTCTTGGAATAAAGTACTGTTCCGGTATCAGAATCCAGCAAACAGGCCGCCAGCGCACTGGTCTCGGGACCGGCAGGCCAGCCCGGAATGCTGTTGGAATCAACAGGGACTGTTTTTCGTACCTCGACATCTGAATAATCCGGGGTGGCATCTTCTTCTGCCACATCGGATTCCACTGCGTCTTCCACATCGTCTTCTGCTGCCAGCGCTTTGATCGGAGATGAAGCCAGCATTATCAATATTAATATGTAATAAAATATGCTTCTGAATTTCAATATATCTTCCTTAAGTCACGGGATTCTTCGCTACGTTCAGAATGACACTGACATATCCTATGTCACCCCGGGGACCATCCTCTGTCATTCCAAAGAATCCTGCCACTTCAACCTGTGTAATTCCCCATACTCTTCAAGTCCCGCAAATCCCTGCTGTCTGAGCGCTTCATACAGTACGATGGCAACTGCGTTGGATAGATTAAGGCTTCTTATATCCGTGGCCATGGGGATCCTTATACAATGCGGTTCATCTTCGATGAGTATCTCCTCCGGAATCCCCGCGGATTCTTTTCCGAACATAATATAATCGTCAGGTCCGAAACTGACCTGATCGTATGTCTGATGGGCTTTTGTGGTGGCTTTCCAGACTGTCGCCCCCGGGTGTTTTATAAGAAAATCGTTATAATCCACATATTTCGTGACATCCAGTTCATGCCAGTAATCAAGCCCCGCCCTCTTAAGCGCTTTGTCATTTAACTGGAATCCCAAAGGCTCTATCAGATGGAGCGGGGTGTTGGTCGCCAGACAGGTCCGCCCTATATTTCCCGTATTTGCCGGCATCTCCGGCTGATGTAAGACGATGTGCATATGGTTTCCTTTTTACCGCTCGTTCATTGAGCGGATCACCTGCTCACGTTTGTATCTGAGCGACTCAGCCTGCTTTTTATCTATGAATTTCTGGGTTTTATCGACATATATCTCACCGGACTCGGATTTCCTTAAGCGGACCTTGCTCTTCATCAGTCCGTGTTCTTCGCACTCCGATACGCACAGATAATGCCTGTTGTTGGTGGTGAACCACTTGACCTTCTTTCTGGTGGGGGCTCCGCACAGATAGCAGGCAGTGGATCTGACCTCCCTGTCCGCAAGGGCCTGGTCCCTGTCTGAGAATCCCCGGGAAATATATTTGTAATAATCATCGAACACCGTGTGGATCTCATGTTCCTTGTCCCGCGGCAGATGGAACACATCATATGAACATCTGCCAAGAACATCCCTTGGGATCTTCTCAAAGATCCTGGCTGTGTAATACGCATCGGAGAAGGCTCTGTGGAAGGGTATATCCTTCTCGATCTCAAGATAATCTATGGCGTATTCCAGATTCCTCCTCTCCTTTATATCATATGCTATGGAGAAAAGTTTCTGGACATCAAGAAATGCAATAGGCCCCTTGGACATGACCGGCAGGTCAAAATACCTCATATTCCGCTGGAGTTCGATCAGATCTGAAGCTCCCCATGTACAGTAGAAGGGATCGTCGCCGCACCAATCCTTAAAATCGGCGTAAACCTCCGGAAACGGATCTCCGGACATCAGCTGCTGCATCTGCAGGTGTATAAGCTTCGCCGTGATCTGGTGCATATGTGTATAGACCTGTGGTTTCACAAGTCTCGAGAATTCACTGACCATCTTCCGGTCTTCATTAAGTTTGACGGCACCGATCTCCACGATCTCAAACGGCATCTTGGGATCTGAATAAGCCTGATTGCTTGCCTGGTTCCATTCCAGGTCCAAAACTATATAATTCATAGGATTATTCTCAAAGTCATTTCCAAACTCAGCATATTCCTATTTTACTCTGTGCCATTAAGGGTGTCTATCTGATATTCAATTCCATTTTCAAAAGACCCTGTTTGTGATAGTATATTTTCATGCGTTTACGAAATATCACAGGTTCAAGAGAGATAATTGCAGAAAGTGACAGATGCCTCGAGACACCGACGGATATGCCCGGCAGGTGGCATGAGCTTTTGGGAAACGACCATCCGATATACGTTGAGATCGGTATGGGTAAGGGTCGTTTTCTCATGGATAATGCCCGTACATTTCCGGAGATCAACTACATCGGGATAGAAAAATATTCAAGTGTACTCCTTCGCGGCATCCAGAAACTTGAAGAAGATCCCCTTCCGAACGTCATGTTCATCCGAATGGAAGCAGAATACATTACTCAGGTATTTGCCCCGGGTGAAGTATCAAGAATATATCTCAACTTCTCGGATCCCTGGCCCAAGGAACGAAACGCAAAAAGACGCCTTCCCTCAAAGCAGTTTCTGGCCCGTTATGAGCAGATACTCATTCCAAACGGTCAGGTGGAGTTTAAGACTGATAATCGCCCTTTATTTGATTTTGCTGTGGAAGAAGCGGATCTCGCAGGCTGGAAAACAGAAGTCTGCACCTACGATCTGCATTCGGATGAGGAGCTTGTAAAAGGCAATATCATGACCGAGTATGAGGAAAAATTCTCATCTATGGGCAATCCGATCTGTAAGTACATCATCACAAAGCCCTGAATCATGAGCATCCGTCAAATGTCTAACGTCTTAAGAAATTCCTGCAGACTTATCATTGATCCGATCATGAAAACAAAGGAAACGCTTTGATCAGCGCTTCCCTATACCTTCACAGCATGCTTTGCCAGATAAAAACACTGATGTTTGCTCAGGCAGACGGAGTCTTCACTCCCATGCACTTCCGTATGATATTTATTCTTCTTTGACGGCAGATACTTAAGGAATGCACCGATTTCATTGCAATAGCGTACGTAGAATTTCACGATCACGCCGGTCAGTCTCCTGCTCATATCAGCGCTAACCTCACGGTCTGATCTGTGATCACCCCTGTCGACCGAAAGCCCTTTAGGGTCCACAAACGCCATGTGAGAAAGTGATCCGTCTCTTTTCCAATACATCGCCGCTACTTCAGGCGGATAAACAGCTCTGTACAGTTTCTCATCAGAATTAAAAACATCATTCATAGAATCTTCTGACCCTTTCATTTATTGCAGAAGCCGTAGTCTCTATTCTTTCAAAAATCTCCCTGCCGTTATACATCACTATAAATACTTCTGCCTCACCGGATGAACCTACCTCGATTCCCATAAAGTCCTTTCTGGAATTACCATATTCAAATTCTATTGTCCCAGCGGCAGACGGAAAGATCTCCGGCTGAATGTCCAGCTCTCCCACAATCTTCGTTACCTTATTTATAAGGTCTTTATCAAAAGCAGCTGCCCCGTTCCCGTTCCAGTTATCCTTAAAGTCACCGATGACCATGAGCCGGTCCAGGTTATCTGTTCTGATATCCGTGGTATCTGTATAACTTTTTATAGCCGGAATCTGAGTTGGATTGCTCATCGCACCGATCTCACCGGTCCGGTTTCCGGACATCTGCCCGGATAGTTCCTGTGAATATGCCAGAAGTCTCGACATCTGTGACATCTCACGATACTGTTCTTCCGAGATTATCACAACATTCTGATTCTCCTTACGGGGAACCAGCACAGGTTCTTTATTCACAGCGATATCAAAGTATTTTTTCAGGTTGGAACGCAGATCACTTTGTTTTACGATCATTTTCTCTCTCCGGCAAAAGCGGTACTATTCTTGTACTTATTTTTGTACTTATCGTACTATCCTCTGCTTAGGCTGTCAATATGCTTAATAGTGATCACCCGGTAATTATCTCCAACACTGCTTGATTTGCCGACATTATTCTTTTCGATACCCCTGTAATAAAAATAACAGCGGAGCCTGCGCCCCGCTGCCTGATTTTCCTTAATTCCGGATCTGTCCGGATCTTTATTTGTTAGAAGGTGGATTGCTCTTCTCATGATGGATCGTCTGTTTCGTCGTGTTGGTATACACGTCATTTTTCGATTCCAGCTTAAATGAGCCTTCCTTCTCGTAGTGTTTTGCACTGGTCGCCGTATGTACGCTCTTCATTGAACTGTAGGCAATGAAGCATGCGATCCCGGCTACGATAAGAGCTATGATGATGCTCATTCCTATACTTACGCCGGAGCCTTCTTCAGCTCCCTCTGCCGCAAATACCGTCATGGCATTAAGCAGTATCAGGAGTGGCAGCAGCGTTGCGCTCATAATCTTCTTCATATCTGTCCCTCCTTAGAATATTAACTGCAGGATCGTAACGATCACAGCCACGGGAATAAACCACTTAAAGAACATACCTGTAAGTCTGCCCTTATCAACAGGCAGATCGCCGACCATCTTGCCGGTCTGGCCGTTCATGGCAAATGTAAATGTCTGGCCGTTCCACTGTGTAGACAGCATCCATACAGGGAAAAGCGCATATTCAACTTTGCCTCTCTTAAGCTGAACGTTCTTGTTGAGCACATTGACCGAAGTATAACCGGTTACGGTTTCGGAAAGGTCGCTCAATATGGTATTCTCGAATCTCACATCAGCACGGGGCGCAGACTCCTCAATGCCGATATCATACTTATCTGCAAGGAATCCGGGCAGATACGCCGTGGAGAAATCCTTTATGCCACTGTAATCAAAAGGTTCGATGGAATCCATGTGTCCCGAGGGTACTTTTGTGGATGCATGTACCGGTACATCCTCAAAATCAGCATGTCCCGAACGATGAACATCGAAATGCTCGGTGGTGATGATCTCGTCATCTCCGTGTCTCTCGGAACGCTGCTTTTCAGCCTTGTAGTCCACAACTGCCGATGCCGATCCGTCAAATAACCAGAAGGGCACATATACTCCCTGGATCTCCTGAATGGAATTGCCTGAAGCAAATGACTTGGGCAGGAGCTTTTTTCCTTTATAATGCTCCTGAAGTCCTGCGATAGCCTGTTCCTTGGTGATCTTGAAGGGAATGATCTTGTCAGGCTTAAGGGTATCTTCAAACTGTCCGGGTACTACGTTATTATTTCCGCAATACGGACAGCAGCTTGCCGCTGTAGTCTCATCGGCGATAAGTTCAGCTCCGCAGGACGGGCAGCTGTATACCTTGAAGCCGTTTGCTTCCTCACCCCATGAGGTAGTGTTACTGTCCCAGCCGTCTCCTGATGCCTGTGCTTCCGCGTAGGCTTCTTTTGCCTTCGCTTCCTGCTCGGCGTACATTTTTTCTATCTCAGGAATGGTATATGAACTACCGCAGTAATCGCACTCAAGCTTGTCACTGGTTCCCACATAATGAAGCGGTCCCGTGCAGGCCGGGCACTGATAATTATTTATCTGTGATGCCATTATCTATCCCCCTGTATATATTTCAGACGGGAGAGGTCATCTCTCCCGTCCGTATGATCGATATTAATCTGAATCACGTATCAGAGAAATGCTGTTTATCAGCGTTTCCTCAGATCTTGTCCTCATCGCCGAAGGGATCGCCGCATTCAGGGCAGAACTTCGGAGGATTGGTGGGATCTTCAGGCATCCATCCGCACTTGTCACACTTGTACTGAGGTGCGCCTTCAGGCTTCTTAGCGCCGCATGCCGAGCAGAACTTGCCCTGGTTTACTGCGCCGCATGAGCATGTCCATCCGCTGGTCTCGGGTCTTTTTGCTCCGCACTCGGGGCAGAAATTACCGGTTATGTTCTTCTGGCCGCATGCACAATCCCAGCCTGCTGCTGCCTGAGGAGCTGCTGCTGCAGGTGCTGCCTGCTGTTGCTGCTGGCCCATTGCATACAGGTTCTGAGCGTTGATGCCGCCTGCGTTCTGAGCCATGTTCATGCCCATGAATCCGATAGCTGCGCCGCCTGCATTGCCTGCTGCGGTCTGCATAGCGTTGGATGTTGCATTGACCATAGCTGCTGCTGCAAGGTTCGGATTGGTATATGCTGCTGCCTTCTGAAGCTCTTTTAATGTCTTCTCGTCTTCTTCGTCAGCCTTGATACTAGATACGCCGAAGGATACGATCTCGATACCGCGAAGTTCTCTCCATTTCTTGGAAAGTACTTCATTAAGAGCGTCTGCAAGCTCTGTTGTATGTCCGGGGATCGATGAATATCTGATGCCCATCTCGCTTATTCTTGCAAATGCAGGCTGAAGAGCTGTAAGAAGCTCTGTCTTAAGCATGCTGTCAAGCTGATCCCTCTTGTAATCCTGTGCAGCGTTGCCGCATACATTGGTATAGAAGAGAATAGGATCGCATACGCGGTAGCTGTATTCGCCGAAGCACTTCATGGAGATATCCATATCGATGCCTGCACGCTCGTCAACTACTCTGAAAGGAACCGGATTGGGAGTTCCGTACTTGTTGCCGATCAGTTCCTTGGTGTTGAAATAATAGATCCTCTGATCCTTCGGAGGCTCGCCGCCGAATGTGAATCTCTTACCGATGTTCTTGAAGGTCTCTTTGATGGACTCACCTAAGTTACCTGAGAAAATCGAAGGCTCTGTTGAAGAGTCATACTTGAATTCTCCGGGTTCTGCGCAGATCTCGGTAACCTTGCCCTGATCAACGATGATCATGCACTGTCCGTCTGCTACTGCAATAACAGATCCGTTGGAGATGATGTTGTCGCTTCCGTTGTTGGATCCGCGACTTGTCGATCTCTTCTGACCCTTGGTCATGATGACTGTCTCCGGTAATGCCTCACAGTAGAAATACTCTTTCCACTGATCTGCCATAACCCCGCCTGCTGCTCCTAGTGCTGCTGAAATTAATCCCATAATGCTACTTCCTTTCTTTATAAGAATAAAAACATAAAAATATTATACCAAAATAATCATTCATCCACAATTTGTGCATCAACATCAATTGCGGTTGCTTCCTGAGTCCGGACTTTGATGGTCTTCTTAAGTCTGTACAGGAGCCACAGATGCATGATGCCGGAATATATCATGAAGAAACCGCCGATCCTGGCTACATATTCCGCGGCGTCCCTTGCCCTGAAGAAGAGCAGTGCGCCCATGCCTATGCTTAAGATACTGAAAATCAGCGCCAGCCACCAGAATTTATCCTTGTATCTGATGAGCCTGAAGGAATTGATCAGCGATATGACTCCGTGTACCACTAATACTACCCCGATAACCGTGGGAAGGAGTGATACCAGAAGGTCGGGATTAACTATGATCACAATTCCCACTATACCTAATATGATACCTACTGCCACGCCGAATCCGCTTGACGGGCCGCCTCCGATGAGGGCTAACACTATCTGGATAATGCCGAATACGATAGCGATCACGCCTAACACCCTGCATATCATATCAAGACTCTGTCCGGGGTAGACTAAAAGTATCACGCCCAATATTATCCACAGTATGCTGGTCACCAGCGTGCTGGGGAGTTTTATCTTTTTTACTTTTACTTTATCCTGTTCCATATTGCCTCCCGGATATGAAATTCTTCGATGTGCTTAAAATGATCTCGTCTGTTCTGTCTGTCCCGTTCCTTACGCCGCTTCATTATAACAGTTCCGCGATCTCGTAGATCATCTTCTCTGTCTCTTCCCAGCCAAGGCAAGGATCCGTGATGGACTGGCCGTAGACTCCGCCGTCAGGTTTCTGGCATCCTTCTATCAGATATGACTCGATCATAAGACCTTTTACCAGACTGCCGATGTCCTTGGACAGCCTCATACTGTGCAGAATCTCCTTGGCGATCCTGGGCTGCTGGTCATACTGCTTGTCGGAATTGGAATGATTGGTATCGACTATCACCGACGGATTGACCAGATTGCTGGACTGATACAGTTCGCTTAAGAACATCAGATCCTCATAATGATAGTTCGGAGCAGAATGTCCGGCTTTATGCGAATACCCGCGAAGGATCGCATGAGCCAGAGGATTACCCTTGCTTACTACCTCCCATCCTGAATATACAAATGTATGTGAAGCCTGGGCTGCGGTGATGGCGTTCATCATTACCGACATAATGCCGCCCGTAGGGTTCTTCATGCCGACGGGGATGTCCAGACCGCTTGATGTTAAGCGGTGCATCTGGTTCTCCACAGATCTGGCGCCCACTGCCACATATGATAAAACATCCGACAGATAGGGATGGTTCTCGGGATAGAGCATCTCATCCGCGCAGGAGAATCCCAGATCTTCAAGAGCCTTCTGATGCAGTCTGCGGATAGCGATCAGACCTTTTAACATATCAGGCTCCGCATCGGGATCCGGCTGATGAAGCATACCCTTGTATCCAAGCCCGGTGGTTCTGGGCTTATTGGTATAGATCCTGGGTATGATCACGATCTTATCTGCGACTTTATCCTGAACGGTGCGCAGTCTCGAGATATATTCAAGCACCGCATCCTCTCTGTCTGCCGAACAGGGACCGATCACCAGAATGAATTTGTTGCTTTTGCCGGTGAAAATGTCCTGGATCGCAGCGTCATTTTCTCTTTTCTTAAGGATCGCCTCATCTGACAGGGGATACATCTCCTTTATGACCCTGGCAGAGGGCATCTCCCTCTTAAATTCCATGTTCATTTATTATCAGTTCCTTGCTTGCGTATTATGAGATCCGGCGCCCTCGTCAGACCCCATTCTGTTCCATTATAGAACATTATCCCCATCCTGTGTATGTTCTTTTAAGGAAAAAATAAGGTTTTTACACACATTTTCAGTCGTAAATGTGCTATACTTGGGTACGGCAGTCAGGGAAAAGCCTTATTTCACGGCTCATCCTGTATGCAAACCCGAAACGGGTCGGAAAATCCTTTAAGGCTTCCGATGACCCATTTCTATTAAAAGGAGGATTTATTATGACAGGACAAAACAAAGGACTTGCAGTGTTAAGCTACATCACCTGGATCGGCTGGCTTATCTCTATGTTCGCCCGCAAAAAGGAAGATACTCTGGTAGCTCATCACCTTAATCAGGCTCTCGTAATCTGGATCATCTCAACTGTAGCAGGACTTCTTGCACGTATTCAGATAAGCGCTGTCCAGACAGTAGCCGGCATCGTTGGTTTCGCATGCCTCGTATTCTGTATCTGGGGTATCATCCGCGCAGCTAAGGGAAGTGAAGAACCTCTTCCTCTTGTCGGCGGGATCAAGATCATTTCCTGATAAACGGATGAACTGTTAATCCGGGAAAAGCACCGGAATGAAATTATTCTGAGATATTTAAAGCCACGGCGTTTTGGAACTGCCGTGGCTTTGTTATTTGTCTTTATAAATCAGGAACAGGCTTTTTACTGTCTGTAATATCCGATCGAAGCAGATGATGTTCCGATCTTGTGATCCCTGCGAACTACTTCTTTATTTTCACACATACAACGCTGCAGGCGGGAAGCGTAACCTTGATATTGTCTCCGTCCTTGCTGTAAGCGGTGAAGGCTTCTTCCTTAACTGCGTCAGGTGCTTCGAAGGTGTTGTGAGCATTCATCTTGCCGGTAACTACGCTTGCCTCACATACACTGTATGCGGCGCCGTCCTTGGTAAGCACGATCTCAACATCCTCGGATGCTTCAAGTGAGTTGTTCGTAAGAGTGATGGTGATCACGCCGTCTTTTTCCGATACAGACTCGAATACCTTGGCTAACTCATTCTTGCCTGAACCTACGGTGCCTGCATTAAGAAGCTCGCTTGAGAGAAGCTGCGCTCCCTGGTGAGCTGCATACATACGGAATACCGCATAGGTAGGAGTCTTGATCATCTTGCCGCCTTCGGTGAGCATTACGGACTGAAGGACATTGATGAGCTGCGCGATATTCGCCATCTTCACACGATCTGAGTGCTTATTGAAGATGTTGAGTGTGATACCTGCTACCAGCGCATCTCTCATGGTGTTCTGCTGATACAGGAATCCGGGATTGGTACCGGGCTCAACGTCAGTCCAGATGCCCCACTCGTCAACCATCATGCCGATCTTCTTATCGGGATCGAACTCATCCATGATATAGCCATGCTTCGTTACGAGCTCCTCCATAAATGCGCCGCGCTTTAAGGTCTGATAGAATACCTCTTCTGTAAAGTCTGTTGCGCTGCCCTTATAATTCCAATCATCCTCTGTCTCAGGCAATGTATAATAATGAAGAGACAGACCGTCCATAAAGCCGTGCTGATGAGGCTCGCTGTGCTCGAAACAGGTCTCCATCACCTTGCGTGTCCAATCGTAATCGTTGGAGTTCGCACCGCAGCAGATCTTCTGTATCGGAGATGCACCTGCGTATCCACGCACATATGTCTGATATCTGCGATAGAGGTCTGCATAGTACTGAGGGCGCATATTTCCGCCACATCCCCAGTTCTCGTTGCCGACTCCTACATAATCAAGCTGCCAGGGTTCCTCATGACCGTTTACCTTGCGCAGGTCAGCCATGGGTGAGACTCCGTTGAAAGTGATATATTCACCCCATTAACTCATCTCACGCACGGTACCGCTGCCGACATTCATGTTCACATATGTCTTGCAGCCCAGCTGCTTGCACAGTTCAAAAAACTCATGTGTACCGAAACTGTTGTCCTCCACAACACCGCCCCAGTGGGTGTTTATCATCTTTTTACGCTTTTCTTTGGGACCGATGCCGTCCATCCAGTGATATTCAT
>JAEEGI010021181.1_pt1 | contig 12938 bp, 6 predicted proteins | sample 8958751 | NCBI WGS metagenome assembly JAEEGI01 (sample SAMN16246545, study PRJNA631951) | gut metagenome | biome: gut microbiome; feature: rumen; material: KS-attached | host: Bos | place: Iran: Karaj | collected 2018-10 | reverse complement strand
AGGTGGTAGCGACAGGACAATGTCAACATTTTGTTTCATCAATGCGGCTTCATGGTATCGTGACTCTCCCGTCAAGCAGAGGGCCGTGCATAAAGAAAGCAAAGGAGGGATCGCCCCCAGGCGTTTCCCTCCTTACCTTTGTCATGTATTCCTGTATAAAACCGTAAGCAGTTTCAAGACGTACAATCTACATCTAACAGGACATCTTATGCTTTAAGTCTTATAATTGATTCGTTTCATATTGCAAATTGAAGGACAGATAATAGTAATTGTGGTAGAACAAGGCCTTTAATCAACATAGTTTTATTGTGTTACTGAGTCGAATCTCACAGAGAATTTCAACTGACCACCTTTAATATTAAAGTAATCATCCATCTCTGGGATCACAGGTATGAAAATTCTCTCTTTCGTTACTATAGTCGATGTCATTATCATACGTCCGCCTGTAGCATCCTCATCCAACTTCTTCATAAGGTCAATGTCATAGTATAATGTCAGATTGCTTGAAGCGTGTGTAAAAATATATATAATCTTATGAATACTCCAAATAATTCTTGTTGTATGTGGTTGAAGAAAGAACTCATAGTATTCTCTGAACATGCGGTCTGATAACGACAAGAATGTATTATATCCAGATAGATTATGACTTTTATCGTCCGTATGAAGCACTTTAAACTTTGTATCAATATCAAGTCGCAAAATAGGGGGTAAAGCTTCAAGTGTCATATCTGCATCATCATTTGCGACATGTCGTCTATTGCTAACAGGATGAATGCCGCCGGACATGACTTCATTTATGTCGCCTACCTGTTTTGAAGTTACCGATTGTGTTTGCTTATTCTTGATTGTTTTTGCGGCTTTCAGCACATCCCTATATGGAATCTTACCATCTAGATAGTCTTTCATGACGGACTCCATTTCACCAAGCTCAGAATATTCAATTGTATATAACTCTCTTTTCTTCTGTAAAATATTATAAAGGGCTTCTGCGCCATCACGCGTAGAAGAAGGTACAAACTGAGAGATTTTTGTATATAACTTTGTTCTAACGTAGTCTTTAATTATTGGCTCAAAAAGAGGATAATTATCATTGTAAATCTCAATCAGATAACTAATCTCCGAAGAATTCTTAGACAAATAGATGACTACTTTTCCGTCTTCTATCTTTACTGTACTCACTAAATTGTGTGAAATCTGAGCGAATTTAACCGTGGCATCGGTCATCAAATAGTCATCTGCTAAAACTGTTTTAATTTTAGTTGTAATGGATACTTCGGCCAGTGATAAATCATAAATGTCGAAAGGTTTAATGTCAATGGTGTCAGGTATAGAGGTTATTCCTTTTATTTTTAATACAGAAATCTGCACCTGGCGCCGAACATTATCATCGGCTGGAATTAAAAGGATATGATTCTCATCAGAATGATTATTCTGTATCTGTTTATCTACTCCTTCATAGTAATTAACTTCTTTGCCATTTACCATGGGATTTACATCTCCAAGTTTCATCCGACTGTCCGATCCGCTAACAGTTATTTGAATATTCTTTGCTAAATCATATTGACGAGTATTTCTGATATAAAGAAGTAATTGTCTGCTTTGATCTGCTACATCGTTAGCTGCAATTGCCCTAGCTACAACGTCATCAGCTTTTCGGACAATGATTGCCACAGTATTAATACTAATACGGCTTACAGCTTCTCGACCAGCCGTAGGGGTCAATGATGCCAAATTAACTACGCCGCCAAAGCCAAAAGCAGAAGATACCGGAACAGGCGCTAAACCAAAGTAATTTCTCAGACCATATAGTGTGGGCTCGGATGCTTTCAGACAAATGAAGCCTTTTTGCCGCATACCATGCAGACAGATGTTCTCGATAAATATCTGTGGCAAAATACTACTATGAGTGTTGAAAGTCATCCTATAGTTAAAAGAGATAGATGACTCGTTTACTTCTCCTTCTAAATTCACAGACTTGTCATTGCCGGGCACTATATCCAAAGACGATTGACTAATTAAAATACCGTTAATCATTACTGGAATTGGAAGATACTTCACATATGGAGCTAAGTATTTTTTTGCGTCATTGAGACTTAAACTAAACCCGCTATCCCATGCGGCTATAATTGTAGTGCCATAGTCACTCCTGTAGTCAATATCATCCGCAATATGTATACAGTCACTTTCAAGTGATAATTCAGCCTTTTTTACATTCGATGTATAAGTTGTTTTTTCACCGAATGCTCGGCTAATAACTTTTAACTCGGAGCAAACTCCAAAATTTGCCATCGCTCCTATTCCGAACGTACCGACATCACCTGCAGCCCTAGCCTGGCTATTATTCTTACCACTCGCTCCAGCTGTCCAAAAATTATTATTTAGCGAATCGGCATTCATGCCAATACCATTATCATCGATAGTTAGCTGGTTCTCTTCAATAGTAATATAAATCCGAGGCTCGAAAAACTTCGAATGGTCTACATGTTTTCTCATTAAAATTGCATCATAGGCATTTTGCACGTTTTCACGAAGCATAGCCAAAGGCGAGTCATAAATCTGACTACACAACACCTCAAGCACCCTATCTAGTTTTATCTTGAATTTAATGTTCTCTTCCATAATCATAACATGTATTTAGCCTTGTTTTCTAAATCTCTCACGTAAGGATTGGCTTCACTTTGGAAATGCTCCTTAAATACTTGCAATTCTGCAATCCATTTTTTATCTTTGACTGAGACAGCCGCGTCAAGAGCTGTCATATACTGAATAATTGTAACTGGTTTCTTTAGTAGAACTTTTAAAAGATTAGGATCATTAACTTTCGGGATATAGCTATCGAAATATTTTAATACTAGTTTATTATCCAAACCTATTACCTTCAGTCTCATGCATGCATTCCCGTAATTGTTATCCAATCGAACAATCCGATCTATTTCCTCCACCACATACTCTATTTGAGGTTTTGCTAAATGAATAGTGCGCTTATATACAGGCAGGCTATTTGTTCCGATGGATGATTGTGCCCACTGTGGTATATCATAGCCATATTGGCTAATGTCTTTTCTAACATTTAGTTGGATAGACACATCTTCGTGATTTGGGATTAATTCTATTATATTGTATTGACGTGGCACACCAGTCACTAATTGTTGGCGATTTCCATAAAGACTCCCACTACTGATCAGTAAGATGCTTTGCTCTGAAGTGATATCTCTATATTCTTGAATTACAGCACTCACATGTTGATGTCCGAATAAACCTATCTTTATGTCCTCTTGCATCATAGCATCAAGAATTCGGTAGTCCATATAATTGTTCTCTACAGGTAACCCAGAAACATGGTGATGCCATACTCCAACAAGTAAATATCCCATTTTTTTTAACAGAGATAATCTTTCATGAGCCTTAGTTATTCCATCAGGACAGATACAACCTACTGGGTTCAGATGATCAAGGCGATAACAACTATTAAAACACACAAAAGCGACACCATAAGAAGGCAGTTCAATAATATAGGAATCTTGATCCACCTTATCTGGTATTTCCCTAATGCCCTTGTAAAAATCGTTATAGAATGACTTAAACAGATCAAATCGTTTATCATACAACTCCTTATTTGTAATGTGATAGAAACGCCTGTCAGCCCAATTCCATCTTACATCAGGTTCTGCTATCATAAAATTCTTTAAATCATCCTCGGCCATTTCATCTGGTGACAAAGACATACTACTCTTCGATGTTATGTAATTGTAGTCATGGTTCCCAGGTACTATAATCAACCGACGCTTATCCTCGTTTAGGAAATACCTAGCAAGTTTATTTAGAAAGGCACTAACTTCCACATATTGAGATCTTATGATGTTCTCTGCATCATTTTCTTTGGAACCCTCAGCCAAGTCTCCACTAATCACTATAATTTCAGGTTTACTAATCCCCTCTTCAATGTATGCTTCACAATCGTTCTGGATTGAATAAAACAAATTGTCAAAGTTACAGTTCTTTGGTTTGTGTAAATCAGAAATATGAAGTATGGAAAAACTTTTGTTCATAGATGATTCTCCCATTATCATTATCAGAAATAACTGATTGTATATTAGAATTATATTAATCGCTACAAAATTACATCATTGAAATCAAACAAAAAAATTATTTGCCAATAAAGAATTCATCATTTTTATAATATGTTAGGAATATTGTATAGTTTAGTTGTATCAATTATTCAAAACACACAAAAATCGCAGTTTATTGCGATTTTTAAGGTGTGAAAAAGCTCAGCATCTAATGAAATAGTTTATTAACTTATTAATTTTCAGCAGTAAATAATCACTTCATGTTTTACGCAGCGGAAATTACGTAATAATCATTTGCAATCCTAGAATTGAACTGGTATCAGCCGGAATACGAAAAGCGCATACACCTATTTCAGGTAGTATTTTCCTTCAAAACGACTTATTTCGGGCATCTCCAATAACAAGGAGAGGACGTCTTCTTCTCTGATTGGCGTTTCACCCCAAGCAGTACGATTGATTCTTCTTGTGACTTCTCTAAGAGAAGCGGGATGATGCAATCGCATCATCGTATGAAGAATGATACTTTTTCTTTTTTCGTATTTCTTGGCTGTGGGCTTTTCCTTTGACGGTTTGTCCGAGGCCTTATTGACTATTCGTTTTTGAGGCTCTTCATTTTTGGGCTGAATGGCTGTGTTCTCACGATACACAATGTGATTGAAATCATCAAACTGTTTCTTAGTGATGCGTTTTCCAATAGACTCTTCAATCCATCCTTTAGCAGGTGGCCATTCAACACCAATCGCATCCAGCTGGCTTCTTGAGTAGCCACCATTAGGCATCTGTGCATCTTTTATCATCTGTCTTGTCAAGATGATTTCATCAGGTTGTTCGTCGCTATCATTTGGGATGGAAGTCTCTACTATCTGTTCGACAGTGTTGGCCGTTTCCTCTGGAAAAGAAGAATACTCCTCAATCTTCTCATTGATTGCATACTCAAGAATAGGGCTGACAGGCAGTTCGAACTCTTGTAATAATCTTACCAACGTATGTAGATCTTCTAACTTACTCATATCTTCTTGATGGTGTACAATGGCATTGGCTTTGAGAACGATGACTCAGCATCAATATTGCTACACTGCTGACGAACGATATCACGACGGCGAATGGCCGGTTGCAGACACATCGCATTGAATTCGTCCAAATCCAGTTGCTCAATAGATGTAATATGTGGGAACAGCAATTTCAGATAAGCTGTAGCCACTTTCTTAACAGCCTTGGTATGGCGCATATCAGCCCCTGCTGGAACTTCTATCGCGGCATCAACGATATGGGAATAGACAGACTCTGTGCGCATTTGGTGCAGCACTTCTGAGAAGAACTCAACATTGAGCGTCCAGTCATGCAGAGCCATGTCCACGTTGACGCGTGGCAACAGCCAACCCTCGATCATGCCATGGAAGCGGTCCAGCAATGCTGATTCGCGGAACACTTCGGGTAATGTGTCAAAATACTTGTTGCTTAATGGCTCATTGTCCTCAGAAAGCAGAATGTTTCCCAAAAGCATCAGACCGCATTCTGACATAAACTCATAGTTGTCAATAGTTGCACGGCCAAACTCAAGGTAGTTCTTCAAGAAAGACTGCATCTCGGTGTTATCCGAGAACGTGATAGTTTGTATCTCGTCAAAAGCCACCATATCATAGAATCGCATGATTCCAGGTGTCTTCGTGGATTTGTCATATACCAATTTCGCACGGGAAACTTTTCCGCCACTCACAAGCCAGACGAACTTTGATAAGTTGCCGAAGACGTAGCTCTTGCCGGTTCCCTTAGGCGCCAGTTCGATCATGTTCAACCGTGGCTCAATAAAAGGCAACAATCGAGTTAAGAACTCCAGTTTCTGGGTCATGTTCTTGAATGCAGAAGGCGTGTATTCCATTGCAGATATGAGCACGTCAATCCATTCGTCCAAGGTGAACTGAGCACGACAATAGCGAATGTAGTTTATGTCCAGTTTCTCCATCGGACGGAATGGTTTGAACTTAACCATTTCCACATAACCGGCCTCTTTATCCTGAGGTTGGATATAGACAATCTTCATGATGCCCCATTTCTCACCATCAATCAAGTCATTGGGATATTCTTCAATGAGGTAATCGGGTATCAGCGTGTCCGAGGACTTTATTCCCATGTCTGGTATCTGAAAACTGGTTTTATTCTGGGCCAGGCTTGTTGTCACAACAAAGCGAGTAAGGAGCGTAAGGGTTTCACCCCTGCGCAGTCTCGCCCTGATTGCACTATTGTCCTGAGGAATATGGGCATCAAGGAATCTTGCCAATTCATTTCTCTTGAATGAGCCATCAGGCGCTATATGTGTTGAGATCAAGTAATCTTTCACAAAAGAAGGCAAGTTTCGCCCTGTAAAAATATCATAATTCGCAGGATTCTTATAGACAGCAGCTGTGCCGAATACTTGTTTTATTTTTTCTCCTATTGCGCTCATAATTACAAATCGAATATATCGTTTATATCTGAACTACCACCAATACCAACAATCTTGATTGTGCATTCTGTGCTGGTGGAATCATCTGGTTTAACATCAATCACGTGTGTGCCCTCTGTGACATCCTGCAACAACGTAGTCCATTGGGTACCGATTCTATCCATTCTATAACTCTTTCCTTCACATGTGAGAGTGACACCTTTAGGCTCTGGAATGATTGTAAGGGCGACAGATGGATTAGATAGCATGATATCATCTGGTGGAAGCACAATCTGATATTTAATCAAGTTATGGATGTTTTTGTTTGACAAGAGAATGAACGGTACTAACACCTCCTCAGGCGTGCATCCTCCATGAACTTGGTGGGTTGGCACCTTAGACAAAGATGAGTGAGTAAGGGCGACTTTATAGAATTGTCCCTCACTCTCATTCTTGTGAACCAGATAGTCTGGGTCAGACAGTGCATCTGGTGTCGTTTTGATATAACGACCTTCATGCTCAAATTTCCCGTCATACTTCTTGGATGGGGCTTTGCGAGACAGGCAGCTGAAGCCATGGTCTGACACAATGGCTATAGTGCATAGACCTTTTTTAGATGTGAGTACAATCTCATGGACAATGTCCTTGATTACTGACAGTTCATCTTTCAGTGTATGAAGATAGCGATATACAGTATGTCCACATTCATCTAACTCACCAAACTTATAAACTGTCTCACCTTCAAACCTATTGTGATAGGTAGATGAGGGCAGTTCAGAGCGGGTGATCTGAGAACGTACTACTTTAAGGTCGCTTTGCTCTTTGTCAATCAGATACATGATATACGACAGGAACTCTAATCCCAATCCGTCGATCCAGTACACTTTATCTGGTTTAAAAGTGGACTGATTGGTTACTTCGGCGAGCACCTCATGAGAGCTAGTAAAATCAAAATACCATTTGTAGAATGATGTGGAGGACTCGTTCTTTGTTTTTATTGTTTGAGCTATCTCATCGGTATATTGATCAGTCAACTTGGCCTGCTTGTATGCCTTTATATAATCAATGCACCATTGATTCGAAGGCAAGAAATGAGACGGTTTCTCTGTTCGCAGGTAAGCCAAGAAATCGGGATAGATTTCTTCTATTGCTTTTTGAAGTTTCTTGTTGTTGGGATAGTGTACATACCAGCCCATTAAGAGTACACGTTCGAAATCAAAGACCCCTGTACATACATCGATAGCCGCAGGCAAATCTTCTTGCTGCTGGAATATTTCTTTTGTCCTCTCAAAGAGCCAATGCTGATCTTCCTGGGTGATGACATCGCTGAAAAGTTGAGAATTATCAACGATTACTTGTCGGCGTTCATCGGCAAACTGTTCTTTTTGGGCTTCAGGAACTCCATATAGGAGTCGTGTTGCAACTAATGAAGCCAAGGCATGCTTATCATTCAGATCCGTTATGCTCTCCATGCACAATGCGAGGTAGGGAGATTCCTCCTTGAAAGGAGTGTATAGGACATAATGTTTGAGCAGCCAGCGATGATAATTGCTATTTGAGTCATTAGCCCATTCATAAATGACATCAGAGGCCTTCAGTTTGACCTTGTTAAATGATGTGCGCACGAAAGACTCAAAAGAGAACGAGCTCAACGATTCTTTGTCAAGCTTATTGAGCATTTCGTCCCAATAGATTTTTTCTTCTTTATTATCCCCAAAAGGAAAGCTCAAATCCAGGTACTGGGTCATAAAGTCGTATGAGCTCTCTATCTTTTTGAAATTAAAGATGTTGTCGGGTTTTGAGTATTTGTATTTGGCAGCAATCGGTATTGACATGCAAACAATACGTTCCTGGGGCGCTTGTACTTTCCAAAACTTCAACCATTCCCGTAAAGAATTCACTTGGCATTGAACGCCACCATTTGGCAATTTGAAGTTTTTATACTTGGCAAAGAAAACTTGTACTGATTGCGGCTCTGCGTCATATCGCCAAATGGGTGCACTTTCTTGAATGCGGCCAAAATGGTTAAGGAAGTCCGAGAAACGGTTCTGGAGACCGATTAACGGAATGTAGATACGTTTTTTAGGCTGATGGATGTCCTCGATGAGCATGATCTCATTAAAGAAGCCACGGAACTCCTCTTCGTTAAAAAATCGCACAAGTTCAGAGAAGGGCGTCACAAATGTAGATGTTTCACATCCCTTAATTGCTTCCTTCAGGGTATCTTTGGTTATCCAGATGTCATCTTCGCCTTCATCAATCAAGTTTTCCAAATCCAATGAATCAACTCCAATATTTGCCATGAATTTGGCAAGTTCCCTGAATTCGTTGAAATTCTTCAGCATGATAAAGCGGACAGCATAGCGCTGAGCCAGCATGTCTCTTGTGTCCCTATCACGGATGATTTCACAAGTCAGTTCCTCAAAGGACTTGAAAACTGTTATCTTATCTGATGAATCCATACACTATTAACTGCCTAGGTATTTAATAATGAATTGAGCAACCTCGGGATGCTCTTCAATCAGGTCGAGAACAACTTTCTGCCACATCATGCTGGGCATGGTCTGTTCCCGTACAAGCCCACGTGCTTTCTTGACAACGTCATCAGGAACAGGTTGTGGCTGAGGGGTAGGCGTTGGGCCAGGTTGTGGCTGAGGTGCAGGTGTGGGTTTGGGCTTAATTTTGTTGATATAAAATGACATCACGCAGTTTCTCACGTCTTCTTCACTACGGAAGGCGATTTCAGACTGCAAGTGGTCAAGTTCCTCCTCAAGCTCTCCCCACCATTCATCTTTTAGTTCAACCTCTTTGATACCTTTGATAAAGTTGACAAAACCTTCACGATAGTTGTTCGCATTGGTCAGTAACTTATATAGATCAATCTGCTCCCCTTTCATTTCATGGTACAACGTCTTGATCTTATCCAGAGAATAGCTATCCTGGTTAAACAGATTGATGAGATCCTTGATGGCTTTTTTGCATGCTTCTTGTTCCTGTGCTTTACTGCAGTACAATAGTGACCAAAGCGGATACTTGGCGATCTGCTTACAGAACTCATTGATACACCATTTAGCATAGGTCAAGCTCTTAAGGTCACTCATGCTCACTCCCTTTACGATACTCAGGTTGAAGACCTCACCAAGGGTGTTAGTCAAATTGCGTTCTTCAACTGACCCGAATCGCAACAGGAGTTTATTGCTGGTTTCACAGACGCCGTTGTCCCACATCTTCAACATGATTTCAATCATGTCATTCAGTTTCTCGTCTCCAACAGGTTGTGAAGTGCTTGGGTTGAACAGGTCTTCCTTGTGTTTGCGTAGTGCATACGAAATCACAATATAGTTGGCTTGATTGGAGAAGAAACCAAACGGGGGCCTAAACAGTGGCGCCATGACGTCACTCAATGAGAATCGGTCCATGTACTTTTTCTTGGCTGCTGCAATAAGCTTATCAACTTCAGTGCAGACACGATTGAGCCATGAATTTCCTGCTTTGGCCGATTCGGTCAACTCGCAGGTGTCAGTTACCAAGTTATTCAGTCCATCTTGGAAGATATGTTTCGCAGGGCCACTAGAACTGCCAAATTTAAGCATCTCGTCCCGTGTCCGCTTCTGAAGCATCTGCAATGACAGGGCTTTGTAATTCTTGTTGGCAAAGAAAGTAGAAGATACTCCATGCAAAGCCTTCACGCTTTCCATACCATCTGGGAAAACTAGAGGACTGAATTTCTTATTGATGAACGAATAGATGTTTCCTAAAATACCTTCGGAATAGATGCTGCCATTGAAGTAGAGAGTGAAGTTGCCCCCCTTCATGCGGCTTTTCCATTTTGCTACATACTCTCGAGCAGTTGACTCAAACTGACTGGCATCATCTTTATTAAAGTGGGCATTGCAAACCTTTGACTGTGCTAAAGCGTCAATGAAATGAGCCTGTGCTGTAGGAGTGAACACCTCATTAGGGATAATGAAAATTGTGTCATCGAACTCCTCTGAGAATTCTTTGGCACGGTTTTCCATCATGTCGCGAGACTCATCAGTAATTGAATAAAGCATTACTACATGAAGGTAATTCAGCTTCTCACGTGTGTATTTATTCAGCTTGCTGCGAAGGACAGCTTCTTGTTCTTCACAAGAATAGAATGCCGGTTCACACTTGCGCATCAGGTTTTCACCCACATTGAAGATGCTGCGCATCTCTGCAGCACTTTCATCATTATAGCTCAAAATACTAACAGCTGTGCTGTATTGACCTTTAAGTTTGCTTTTTTCTTGATTAATCTCTGCTGGATTGTATTGTGAAACCGAAATCTTGAACTCGCCGAATATATCCCGAGCAATGATCTTGCTTTCGTCTAACCAATTGAGGATTTTGTAAATCTTATCTTCGCATCGGTCCCCAGAGAAGATGAACTTCAGATTGGACTCGTTGGGTATGTATTTCTCTTGTGCCTGTTTCTGGAATCTTACGCTCAGAGCATTCAGTAACAATACCACTTTAAACACACGCACATGGTCGTCGGTCATCTGTTTTACACGATCCAGGTGAGAGGTGAATACGCTCACAAATGCCGTACAGCGTGGGTCATTGACAAACTCGCTATAGAAGAAATCCCATAGCCAGTCGGCAGTCAACATCATTTTCTGATCATAATTGTTCTCGTCATTGATGAATCTCTTGAAACCGTTTTGCTCGTCATTCATGAACTTGAGCACGCTTCGGTTTGCCGAACCCATAATATTGGAAATCCTGGAGCAGAAGAATGCCGTGTAAGGATGAAGGGGGAACAGGTTTTGGATATGCTCCCGTTCTTCTGGAGAATTACTCTCACACAGGTGGTCGTATAGTTTTGGACTTATCTTTTTTGTGATACCCCATGATGCAATTGCTTCTTTTGCGGCATCATCAATCATGAAGGTATGGCGCAGGATGAGGTATGTAGAAATCTCATCCATGTAGTAATCCACATTGTCAAAGCGATCACTCATCTTGGCAATATCTTTGCCTTTGGCGTCTAGACTGGAACTTTCTGTACGGTGAGAAATCAAGAAAAGGAAAAGATTGTTGTTTTGTGATTTCTCTGCAATGTTTTGCAGAACATTGATGCGGTCACTCTTCAGTGTGTCCATAACACTGGTGAACTCGTCCCAGAAAATTATCAGGCCATCTGCGATGCCAGCTTTCTCAATGGCTTGTTCGACTTCAACAAGCCAGTCACTGATATTGTCGCTCGTTAGGTAGGTGTCATCAACGGCCAGCACTTCTTCCAGATGAATGAATACGTCTATGTCGTTTGCTTTCAACTTGGCCATGAGCTTCTCGATGGTTGGCGCTTCTGACGCCAGTTCATCACTCAAGGCAACCAATTCGGGAATACGGGTCTGGTGGCTTTCCACCCATCGGATGGCCTTGTCAAAGTCTGAACGAACAACGATGTCTTTGTGCCCTGCATTAAACAGAGCCTCTTTGGTCTCACGTTGAACCGAGAGTGAAAAACGGGGTATGCTATATGCACCTTCCACGCCCTTCAGCACAACCGGGAAGTACCGCTTTTGCTTGCGTATGGCCAATAGTTTCGCCCGCAAAACTTCATCAGGCAGATTCTGAATGTAATCTTCAACCTCGTTGATGGGGTCACAAAGCAGATGTCGCACAACGCTGCTTGCATGGCTTTTACCTGTGCCGAAGGTGCCGCGAACCCACATTGAACGCCGCTTACTGATTTCAGAGGATGTGAAAGCGGTTACGCTTTGTTGCAATAGATTGCAAAACTGTTTGGTGGGTATGAAGGTTCGCCACATTTCGGGCGTTTCAGCTGTCATGTCATACACAGGCAGGAAATCCTGCATCTTGATGTAATCTGAGTATTTTGTAGCCATGGTTTATGTTCGTTTTATAGCATTAACTTCAATATATCAATGGATGTTAGGTCTTCCCGAAGGATAATGTTGTCAAGACCCATGTTCAGCTCAGCACGAAGAACATGGTTACTGTCTTCCTGCAAACTCAGTAGCATACGTTCCAGATCTTCTTTACTGATGCCAAATTGACGATAGACACCTTCTCGCTGACTCTCATTATAGAACTCGGATACCGTCAGCAAATAGCGCTTCTGGCGTTCAGCATAACGATAGAGAGAATATGCCACAGAAACCATTGAGACATTAGTATGAGGCGCTCTTGTAAAGACTGGTTTATTATCTTCCTTGGTTATAATACCAGCTTTTATCTTTGATCCAATCGGTGATGAAACAAAAGCGTTTTGCAGTGCGCCTAAGGCATTTTTTCTCACAGATCCGCTGTACATGTTCAATGAAGCTTCCATTAGAGACTCAATCTCAGCTTTCGGGTAAGGTTTATTAAACATGATGTTGTATGAGTACCAATTGCAGATTTCTGAGTTACAGGTGAGGTTTATCCAAATAAGTTCCCATATAATATCTGGT
>JAEEGI010021176.1_pt1 | contig 12940 bp, 11 predicted proteins | sample 8958751 | NCBI WGS metagenome assembly JAEEGI01 (sample SAMN16246545, study PRJNA631951) | gut metagenome | biome: gut microbiome; feature: rumen; material: KS-attached | host: Bos | place: Iran: Karaj | collected 2018-10 | reverse complement strand
CAGCGTCGCGTCGAAGTTCGGGAGCGACACAGACGCGGACGACGCGGATGACACGGCCTCCGAGCAGGCGGCCGCCGCCGCCGCGGCCGAAGCCGCCGCCGAACCCGCCCAGGGCGAAGGCTGAGCACGGACGGCCTCGAACAGGTCCGAAGAACAGGATTCCAAGTGCAGGAAAGGATGGAACGCATGAATGGTATGCAAGTGAATGGACGGTTGACGGGGGTGCGGGGTTATATGCCGATTCCGATGGTCGTCGAGCAGTCGGGCCGCGGCGAGCGCGCGTTCGACATCTACTCGCGGCTCCTGCGCGAGCGCATCGTGTTCATCGGCGACGAAATCACCGACGACCTCGCGAACCTGGTCGTCGCGCAGCTGCTCTTCCTCCAGAGCGAGGACGCCACGAAGGACATCAACGTCTACGTCAACTCGCCGGGCGGCTCGGTCACGGCCGGCCTCGCGATCTATGACACGATGCAGTTCCTCAAGTGCGACGTGGTCACCTACTGCATCGGCCAGGCGGCCAGCATGGGCGCGGTCCTGCTCGCCGCCGGCGCCCCCGGCAAGCGGCACGCCCTCCCCGGCGCCCGCATCATGATCCACCAGCCGTGGGGCGGCGCGCAGGGCACCGCCAGCGACATGAACATCCAGACCCAGGAGATCCTCCGCCTCAAGGAGTATCTCAACGGCCTCCTCGCCAAGCACACCGGCAAGGACATCCAGACCATCGCCAAGGACACCGAACGCGATTTCTTCATGTCCGCCGACGAAGCCGCCAAATACGGCCTCGTGGATGACGTGCTGACCCCCCGCCCGCGCGAACCGAAACAGTAAGCAGGAGCTGCGTCCATGGCCGGTGATAGCAAAAAAGGCAAGGGCGGCGACGAGTCGCGCGGCAAGCGCTGCGCCATCTGCGGCCGCTCCAAGACGGACGTCGGACAGCCGCTCCAGAAGGTGAGATCCGCGGGGACGGACCTCTGGGTCTGCCCCCAGTGCCTCGAAGAGTTCTCCCGCGAGCTCGGCCTCGATGGCAGCGACTACGTGGAACAGCGCCCCCGTGAGCTGATCGTTCCCACGCCCAAGGAGATCAAGGCCGCCCTCGACGACTACGTGGTGGGCCAGGACCAGGTCAAAAAAGTCCTTTCCGTGGCCGTCCACAACCACTACATGCGCGTCAAGGCCAAGATGGCCGCCGTGCGTAGCGGCTCGAAAGGCGCGCGGAGCAAGGCCACCGGCGTGGATTTCGAAAAGAGCAACATCCTGATGCTGGGGCCGACCGGATGCGGCAAGACGCTGCTGGCCAAGACCCTCGCCAAGATTCTGGATGTGCCGTTCAGCATCTCCGACGCGACGACCATCACCGAGGCCGGCTATGTCGGCGAGGACGTGGAAAATGTCCTGCTCCGCCTCATCCGCGCCGCGCGCGGCGATGTCGCGGAGGCCGAGCTCGGCATCGTCTACATCGACGAGATCGACAAGATCGCCCGGCGCATGGAAAACGTCTCGATCACCCGCGATGTCTCCGGCGAAGGCGTCCAGCAAGGCCTGCTCAAGATTCTCGAAGGCACCGTCGCCAGCGTCCCGCCGCAGGGCGGCCGCAAGCACCCGTGGCAGGAAATGATCCATATCAACACGGAAAACATCCTGTTCATCTGCGGGGGCGCGTTCGTCGGCCTCGAAGACATCGTCAAGCGCCGCCGCGGCAAAGGCGTCATCGGCTTCGAAACCGGGGCCGCCACCAAGGCCGTCGCCCGGAAGGATGCCGCCGACGCCGCCGAGACCGCCCTCGCGAATCCCCCCCTGCGCTCCGAAGACATCGAGCCCACCGACCTCGTGCATTTCGGCCTCATCCCCGAATTCGTCGGCCGCCTGCCTGTCGTGGCCGCGCTGGCCCCGCTCTCCGTGGATGACCTCGTGCGCGTCCTCCGCGAGCCCAAGAACTCGCTCATCGCCCAGTACACGAGCCTGCTGGCCCTCGACGGCGTGAAGCTCGAGTTCACCGATGGCGCCGTCCGCGCCCTGGCCGAGGAATCCTCGCGCCGCGGCACCGGCGCGCGCGGACTCCGCTCGGTCATGGAGGCCATGATGCTCGACGTCATGTTCGAAGCCCCCAGCCAGCCCGGCATGAAGAACTGCACCGTCACCGAACAGATGGTGAAGGAACGCATGGCGACCCTCGGCTGAACACCGGAACCGGCAACGCGAGGCATGACGATGGAGACCCCCAATCCGATTCTTACCGGAAGCCGGATCCTCGTCACCGGCGGCGCCGGATTCATCGGGTGCAACCTCGTCGAGCGCATGCTCGAACAGGATAACGAAGTGGTTGTCCTCGACAACTTCTCCACCGGCAAGCGCGAAAACATCGCCCCGTTCCTGGACAATCCCCGCTTCACGCTCCTGGAGGGGGACATCCGCGACGCGGCGATGTGCGAACGCGCCACCGACGGCGTCCAGTACGTCCTGCACCACGCCGCCCTGAGCTCGGTCCCCTACTCCATCAAATTCCCCGAGCTCGTGGCCGACGCCAACATCACCGGCACCGTCAACGTCCTGCTCGCCGCCCACAAGGCCCGCGTGCGGCGCGTCGTCTACGCCGCCTCCTCCGCCACCTACGGCGACTCCCCCACCCTCCCCAAGGTCGAGACCGACATCGGCAAGCCCCTGTCCCCCTACGCCATCACAAAGTACGCCAACGAACTCTTCGCACAGAATTTCGCCGACCTCTTCGGGCTCGAATCCGTCGGACTCCGCTACTTCAACGTTTTCGGCCCCCACCAGGACCCCTTCGGCGCCTACGCCGCGGTCATCCCGCTGTTCGCCCAGGCCCTGATCGCCCACCAGCCGCCCGTCATCAACGGCGACGGCTCCAGCTCCCGCGATTACACCTACATCGAGAACGTCATCCAGGCCAACCAGCTCGCGGCCCTGGCCACAGGCCCCGCCGTCAACGAGGTCTACAACATCGCCTGCGGTGCCGCCACCACCCTCTCCGACCTCTTCGACCAGCTCCGCCACCACCTCTCCGCCTTCGACCCCGCCATCGCCGACATCGACGCCCGCCACGGCCCCAACCGTCCCGGCGACATCCCCCATTCCGTCGCCGACATCTCCAAGGCCCGCCGCCTCCTCGGCTACTCCCCCTCCCACTCCCTCTCCGCCGGCCTCTCCGCCTGCATTCTCTGGTATTACACCCACCTCCGCTAGCGGTTGGGCAATTGGTGGGTGGCGCTCCCGTGACGTTCCTTTGCGAACCCCGGAGGGGTTCCATATTCGTGTCCCAACCGTTTTCCAGAAATTCACCGTAAAACATCAGCCTATGCCCCCCTCCGGGAGGGGGGATGTCGCCGCAGGCGACAGGGGGGAGTACGCTCGAGCGCAATTCCGAAAAACGCAAACATTCGGCTGGTTTGGTAGGGGCCGACCGCCGGGCGGCCCGTGTGCGAGGACAGCTTCTGGAATGTTCTTTCCCAATCCCTTGGGCTCGGCCCGCCCGGCGGTCGGGCCCTACCGGAAAGCCGCGGAAGGGGCAACAACCCAAAAACAACTGCCCGCAACCCAGGTGTTCCCTCTTTTGCAACCGAGCCAGATGCGCCCCCCGCCGCCTGCGGGGCAATACATTATGGCTTGCAACAAGAAAAAGGGCGCGGTATCCTTTTCGCACGTACCAAAATGACTATTGTTTTGAGGTGACCCCATGACGACGGAAAAAAACGCGGCCAGCGCCGCCCCCATCGAGCTCCCCAAGCCTCTTGTCGAATTCATCGACGAATGGAAGGAAAAGCCGGGCAATCTGATCATGATCCTCCATCGCGTGCAGGAGGAGTTCGGCTATGTGCCGAAGGATGTCGCGTTCAAGGTCGCGGACATTCTGAAGATTCCGCCGTCCCAGGTGTACGGGGTGCTGACGTTCTATCATTTCTTCAAGCTCACGAAGCCGGGCAAGTATGAGATCGCGGTCTGCCTGGGCACGGCCTGCTACCTGAAGGGCGGCGGCGAGCTGCTGGCGGAGCTGGAATCCCAGCTGGGCATCAAGGTCGGAGGCGTGACGCCGGATGGGCTGTTCTCGCTTTCCGCGGTCCGTTGCGTGGGCTGCTGCGGCCTGGCCCCGGTCATCTCGGTCAACGGCACCGTGCATGGCTCGCTCAAGAAGCAGGACATCGCCGGGATTCTTGCGAAATACCGCGCCCAGGGCTGAACCGAAACCGAGCAGTTCCGCGGCCTGGTCCCACATTTCATGCATCCCACCCTCTGCGACATGCTGGCGGACATCACCCAGAACGCATTCGAGGCCGGAGCGGCGCATGTCGCGCTCACAATCGCGCAGCGGGCGTCCCGGCTGTCGGTGACGGTGAAGGATGACGGTTGCGGGATGTCGCCGGAGACGAAGGCGCGCGCGCTGGATCCGTTCTACACGGCACCGGGCAAGCATCCGTCCCGGAAGGTCGGGCTGGGCCTGCCCTTTCTGAAGATGACGACGGACCTCTGCGGCGGCACGCTGGACATCGACACGGCGCCGGGCGTGGGCACGACGATCTCCTTCACGCTGGACCTGTCCAACGTGGACACGCCGCCGATGGGCGACCTGCCGTCCCTGTTCGTCACGCTGATGAACTATCCGGGCGCGCACGACCTCGCCATCCGCCGCGAAGCGGGCGACGCCTCCTACGACATCTCCCGCGCCGACCTGGCCGCCGCCCTGGACGACCCGGACCTCACCTCTTCGGCGTCCCTCGCCCTCATGCGCGACTTCTTCGCCACGAACGAGGAGGAACTCCGCGCCAGCGCCGAGGCCGAATCCGCCTCCGCACCCCTTTTCCGCAACGCATAGCCCCCAAAACTCCAAACCCATAAGGTGATCTCATGGCAAAACTCACACTGGCAGACCTCAAGAAGCTTCGCGAGCAGAAAGTCGCGGAGATCAACCAGCGCAACCTGGAAAACAAGACCGTCCAGGTCATCGTCGGCATGGGCACATGCGGCATCGCCGCGGGCGCCAAGAACACCTTCGACGCGTTCGTGAGCGAGCTGGCCGATCGCAAGCTTGAAAACGTGACCATCCGCCAGACCGGCTGCATGGGCCTGTGCCATTCCGAGCCGACGGTCGAGGTGATCGCGCCCGACATGCCTGCCGTGATCTACGGAACGGTCGACGCCGACACCGCGCGTCGCATCGTGGCCGACCACATCCTCGCCGGCAAGCTGCTCGAGGACCACATCATCGACCGCCCCGCCGCGGACATCATCCGCTCGTAGCCCGGCACCCCCCCATTTTTCCTTTTCCCGCCCGCAAAGCAACATCCCCTGAAAGGACCCACCCCATGGCCATAAAGACTTATCTCCTCGTCTGCGGCGGCACCGGCTGCGCCGCCAACCACTCCGACGCCCTCTACGACGCCCTCCAGGCCGAACTCAAGGCGGCCGGCGCCGACTCCGAGGCCCAGGTCGTCCGCACCGGATGCTTCGGCTTCTGCGAGAAGGGCCCCATCGTCAAGGTCCTCCCCGACGAGACCTTCTACGTCTCCGTCAAGCCCGAGGACGCGCATGACATCGTCACCGAGCATGTGGTCAAGGGCCGTCCCGTCAAGCGCCTTCTCTACGATGACTCCCAGTCCCGCCTCAACACCAAGCTCGAGGACATCAAGTTCTACCAGAAGCAGTTCCGCATCGTCCTGCGCAACTGCGGCGTGATCAACCCCGAGAACATCGACGAATACATCGCCCGCGACGGCTACTCCGCCCTGGCCAAGGTCCTCACCGAGATGACCCCCGACCAGGTGCTCGACGAGCTCCGCACCGCCGGCCTCCGCGGCCGCGGCGGCGCCGGGTTCCCGACCTGGATGAAGTGGAAGTTCACCAAGGACGTGGAGTCCGACGAGAAATACGTGGTCTGCAACGCCGACGAAGGCGATCCGGGCGCGTACATGGACCGCTCCACGATCGAGGGCGACCCCCACTCCATCCTCGAGGCCATGACCATCTGCGGGCACACCGTCGGGGCCTCCAAGGGCATCATCTACATCCGCGCGGAATATCCGCTCGCGATCGACCACCTCCAGACGGCGATCAAGCAGGCCCACGAGTACGGCCTGCTCGGCGACGACATCCTCGGCAGCGGGTTCTCGTTCGACATCGAGCTGCGCTTCGGCGCCGGCGCGTTCGTCTGCGGCGAAGAGACCGCGCTGCTGGCCTCCACGATGGGCCGCCGCGGGATGCCGATTCCGCGTCCTCCGTTCCCGGCGGTCTCCGGGCTGTGGTCCAAGCCGACGGTCATCAACAACGTCGAGACGTGGGCCAACATCCCCGTCATCATCCTCAAGGGCGGCGAATGGTTCTCCAAGATCGGGACGGAGAAGTCCCACGGCACGAAGGTGTTCGCCCTCACCGGCAAGATCGTGAACTCCGGCCTCATCGAGGTCCCGATGGGCATCACCCTCCGCGAGATCATCTACGACATCGGCGGCGGCATCCGCAACGGCAAGAAGTTCAAGGCCGTGCAGACCGGCGGGCCTTCCGGCGGCGTCATCACCGCCGACTTCCTCGACACGCCCATCGACTACGAACACCTCCAGCAGCTCGGCTCCATCATGGGGTCCGGCGGCATGATCGTGATGGACGAGGACGACTGCATGGTCGACGTCGCCCGCTTCTACCAGGAATTCTGCGTCGACGAGTCCTGCGGAAAGTGCGCCCCCTGCCGCATCGGCACGCGCACCCTCCTCACCCTTCTCGAAAAGATCACCTCCGGCAACGGCACGGACGAAGACCTGCACAAGATCGAGTCCGTCGGCCGCGCCATGCAGAAGGCCGCCCTCTGCGGCCTCGGGCAGACGGCCCCCAACCCGGTGCTCTCCACCCTGCGCTACTTCCCCGAGGAATACGCGGCGCACATCCACGAGCACCGCTGCCCCGCCGGCAAGTGCAAGTCTCTCATCCGCTACGTCATCGACGCCGACAAGTGCAAGGGCTGCACCGCATGCGCCCGCAAGTGCCCGGTCGGCGCCATCTCCGGCGAAGTCAAGAAGCCCCACGTCATCGACACCGAGAAGTGCATCAAGTGCGGCGTCTGCTTCCAGACCTGCAAGTTCGGCGCCATCTCCCGCCAGTAATCTCCCACCGACGAAAGGAGCCATTCCCATGAGCGATTCCGAAAAGAAGATGATCAGCCTCAAGATCAACGACATCTCCGTCGTCGTCCCCGAAGGCACCAACGTCCTCGAGGCCGCCAAGCTCGTCCACGTCAACATCCCCACCCTGTGCTACCATCCCGACCTTCCCGCCTGGGCCGCGTGCGGCCTCTGCGTGGTCAAGCAGCGGAACTCCCCCAAGACCCTCCGCGCCTGCGCCACCAAGTGCACCGAGGGCATGGACATCATCACCCACGACGCCGAGCTCTACTCCATCCGGCGCACCGTCCTCGAGCTCATCCTCTCCACCCACCCCGACGACTGCCTCCAGTGCCTCCGCAACGGCAACTGCGAGCTCCAGCAGCTCGCGCAGGAGTTCGGCCTCCGCTCCGCCCCCTACGGCAAGCGCCTCCGCTACCTGCCCCGCGACGAATCCACCCCCTCCCTCGTCCTCAACCCCGAAAAGTGCATCCTCTGCGGCCGCTGCGCCTCCGTCTGCCAGAACATGCAGGGCATCTGGGCCCTCGAGTTCATCGGACGCGGCGAAAAGACGCGCATCGCGCCGGCCGCCGACGTCACCCTCGCCGAGTCGCCCTGCATCAAGTGCGGCCAGTGCTCCGCGCACTGCCCCGTCGGCGCCATCTACGAGAAGGATGACACCGGCAAGCTGATCACCGCCCTCCGCGACCCCGAGCTGACCTGCGTCGTGCAGATCGCCCCGGCCGTCCGCGTCGCCATCGGCGAGGCCTTCGGACTCAAGCCCGGCGAGATTTCCACGGGCAAGATCTACGCCGCGCTCCGCCGCCTCGGCTTCAAGGCCGTCTTCGACACCAACTTCTCCGCCGATGTCACCATCATGGAGGAAGGCACGGAGTTCGTGAAGCGGTTCACCGAGCAGAAGAACCTGCCGCTGCTCACCTCCTGCTGCCCGGCCTGGACCGAGTACATGGAAGAGTACGCCGACGACTTCATCGACAACTTCTCCACCGCCAAGTCCCCCCAGCAGATCCTGTCCGTCCTGGCCAAGACCTACTGGGCCGAGAAGAAGGGCATCGACCCCGCGAAGATCTTCATGGTCTCCATCATGCCCTGCACGGCCAAGAAGTACGAGGTCTCGCGCGACGAGAACATGTCTGCCTCCGGTTTCCAGGACACCGACCTCTCCCTCACCACCCGCGAGCTCGCCCGCTTCATCAAGGCGTCCGGCGTCGACTTCCTCAACCTCCACGATGAGAAGGCCGACGACCTCCTCGGCGACTACACCGGGGCCGGCACCATCTTCGGCGCCACCGGCGGCGTCATGGAAGCCGCCGTCCGCACGGCCTACTGCCTCATCACCGGCGAGGCCGCGCCGCCCAAGATCAACTTCACGGAATGCCGCGGGCTCGAAGGCGTCAAGGAGGCCACCCTCACCATCGCCGGCAAGGAGGTCCACATCGCCATTGCCCACCAGATGGGCAACATCCGCCACGTCCTCGACGCCATCCGCGAGGATCGCGCCGCCGGCCGCCCGCCCCGCTACGACTTCATCGAAGTCATGGCCTGCCGCGGCGGCTGCGTAGGTGGCGGCGGACAGCCCCGCGGCGCCACCGACGCCATCCGGCTCGCCCGGGCCCAGGGCCTCTACAGCGACGACGAACGCTCCGTGTTCCGTCTCTCCCACCAGAACCCCGAGGTCATCGCCCTCTACCGCGACTACCTCGACAAGCCCAACTCCCCCAAGGCCCACAAGCTCCTCCACACCACCTACGTCCACCACGACCTCTACAAGAAATAGAGGCCGATGACGCCGTAGCGCAAAAGCCCCGCCATCCGGCGGGGCTTTTTTTCGCATAAGGGGGCCAACCCAGACTAGATTTCTAGATTTCTAGAAGAGCTAGAATTTCTAGTTTTTCTAGTTTTTCCGCCGCCGACGCGCCAGGAGGCCCGCCAGCCCGGTCGCCAGCAACGCCAGGGTCCCCGGCTCCGGCACGATGCGACCCGTCACAGACACATAGTCGAACGCCATCTTCGCCGGCGCCCCCTGAGACCCGCCACTGGCGATCACTGCGATTCCGCCAACCGCTTCCGCCCCTTCCACCGTGATCGGCATGAAGTCGCTCCATTCCCACGGCGCCCCCCCTGCATCCTTCCCGGACAGCGTGAACGACAACCCGTTGTTCCCTTTTTCCCAGCTCAACGAATAGTCGAGATATCTATCCGGCCCATCTCGCTCCAGCAAGATGTAATCTCCGACCCCACCCGTCCGATACACAACCCCCTCGATGCCATTCTTGTCCGTTCCCAGGCCCCAGCGCAGCAATTCGTTGTTGCCGCCATCCAGCACCGAAAATCCGAGAAATTCGGGCGATGCGTCCGAATGCAGCCAGCCACGCACCGTGAATGTTCCGGTCCCTAGCACCACCGTCCCATTCCCATCCATGAAATTCCGCCCCACGACCGCCTCGCCCCCCGCGACGCCCAGCGTGAAGTCCCCGTCATTGTCCCCGATGCCAGGATCGGCGTCCCGGAAATCCGTCGTGGCGGATGTCGCATTTCCGCCCATGCGCGTCCATGCGTCAAATCCGCTCCCCCCGTTGAGTCCCAGCCAGGATTCGACGTCATCGGGCATGTACGTGGCATCCGCCGCGTTGTCATTCGCTTCGAACGCCTGCGCGGACGCCAACCAAGGCAACACCGCCGCGAGCAAAAGAATTAGGGCTGTTTTTTTCATGTCTTGCCGCCAGCAAAAGTGGACAGGGAGAAATCTACCTTTTCTCCGTCCCTCAGTGCAAGTTCTTGTTGTGCGAAAAGATTGGCGGGGTGCATCTGAATTGTTTGCAAAAGAGGGAATCCCCGGGTTTCGTGCAGTTGTTTTTGGGCCGTTGCCCCTTCAGCTCCCTGCTCCTCACCAAGAAGCCCTTTCCGGTAGGGCCCGACCGCCGGGCGGGCCGAGCCCAAGGGATTCGAAAAGAACATCCCAAAAACTGGCCTTTCGCACGGGCCGCCCAGCGGTCGGCAGGCTTTTGGGTTTTTCTGAAATTGCTCTCGAGCGAGATTGTACATAACCCAGATGCGCCCCCTGCCGCAGGGTGCGATCTTGGAGCATTTTGAGCAATAGTGCAGCCATTTCTGGGCCGCGCTTCGTCGCGGCCGTGCGCACGGCACGCCTCAGAATCGTCCCTCTTGTGTCCTCCAGGCTCGGCCCGGACGAAGCCGGGCCCCAGAACGGCCCGCCCGGCGGTCGGGCCCTTGTTCCTCTGGGGCCTGGTATAGTTGGGCCCGTTCTTCCGATGAGTGTCGGAAAGAATGCCCGGTGCCGATGGCCATCGGCACCGGGCGGGAGCGGCGAACCCGTTCGGGCCCTAGGCAGTTCATGCCGCATGGGAGTTTGGGTCCCGCTCCTTTTTCTGGCCAGGTCGAACAGTTGCAGGGGCGACGGCAAGGTCCGCCAGCCCGAGAACAAGGGTGATCCACCATGACCGACACAAGAATGCACATCGGCGTCGATGTATCCAAGGAAAAACTAGACTTTTTCGCGCCCGGCGCCAAACGCGCGGAAACAGTCGCCAACAGCACATCCGGCATCCGGCGGATTGTCGCGCCCGCGCAGAAGAACGGCTGGGCCGTCTGCTGCGAGGCGACGGCGATCTACGGGGCGGCCCTGGTCGGAGCGTGTCATGCCGCCGGCGTGCCCATCGCCGTCGCGAACCCGCTCCGAATCCGCCACTACGCCCAGGGCAAGGGCATCCTGGAAAAGACGGACGCCCTCGACGCGCGCGTGATTGCGAAATACGCCGACGAGAACCAGCCCCGTCTCCGCAGCGAGCCGACCGATGACGAGCGCCTGTTGCGAGAGCTGACCGAGGGCCGCGAGTTCTACCTCAGGCAGATCCAGGTGTTTTCCGGACGGCTCGAGCAATGCCCCCGCGGCAGCGCCATCCGCAAGGACCTCGAACGCACCCTCCGGCAGCTCCGCAAGACCCTCGAGAAGCTCGACGCGCACAGGGCCCAGGTGGTAGCGGCCAGCGAGGACCTCTCGCACCGGCGCGACCGGCTCACCCTCGTGCAGGGCGTCGGCGAGACGGTGGCACTGAATGTCATGGCCTCGATGCCGGAGCTCGGGAGCCTCTCGGACAAGGAGGCGGCGAAGCTGGCCGGCCTCGCCCCCATCCCGGACGAGAGCGGCAAGGGTAAGCACAAGCGCAAGATCGCGCAGGGCCGCCTTGATGTCCGCAACAGCCTATACATGGCGGCGCTCGTGGCCGCGCATCACAATCCGGTGCTGAGCGAGTTCTATGCGAGGCTCCGGGCCCGTGGCAAGCCTCCGAAGCTGGCGCTTACGGCCGTGATGCGCAAGCTGCTCGCCGTGCTCAACCGGATCGCGCGGGACGAATCGTTCATCCCCGTGGCAAGCGTCTGAAAGATACCATCTGGGGCCAAGGAAACGCGGCGAGACACGCAAACGCCCCGGACGATCGGCGGCCTTCCGTCAAAAGCCCCCAATCCCCATGTCAACCGAAATCCCCTGACGGGGGGGGGGCCGCCTTGTCGCGGAAGCCAGGGGACTCCGGGTTGACGTCGGGAAACCTAATCCCCGAGCCCTCCGAAGTCAATGCGGCCTCCCTTCCCCAAGCGAAAAAGCTCCTTTTGCAACCTTCTTCTCTTCAACAACTTCCAACCTCCAAAACCCCACAAAACATGAAAAATCAACTACCAGAAAAAAGACAGTTGCTCCCGATGCGGACCATCGTCGTCCCCATTTAGCATTCAGCATTCATCATTCAGCATTGCGCCTTGCGCGCTTCTGGGGAGTTCCTTTTGTGTCCATTGGGACCATCGGCTCTTGTCCTTCGCCCACCGGCTTCGATTACATTTGACTGCAATCGATTGCATCCCCCGTTCTTGTGTCCCGATGATTCAGTCTATCCCAACAGTTTTTCCGCTGGCACCACGGCGTCGAAGAAGCCGTCCGCCTCGACGCTTTTGGCCAGTTCGCCGGCGTAGAGCAACACCGGACGCTTGCTGATGCCGGGTCGCACAGGCAACCGCCTGAGCTTCTCCGCGACCTCCGCCTCGATTTCGCTTCCGATGTGTCCCATGCGCTTGATTTCGACGACGTAGGCCGTGCGCGCGGTTTGAACAAGCAAGTCGATCTGGCACCCCGCGGCGCGGCCATCACGCCTCCGCTGGCGATTTTGGTATGGGGCGGCTGAGAGCACCGTCGCGTTGCCCATGCCTAAATACGGGATGACCTCCATGGCGTTGTTCACGATGAGGTTTTCGAACTGCAATCCCATCACGGCCGACCATTCCGGCAAATGTTCCAGAGAGACGTGCCGATAGGTGCCCGCTTCGATTTCCGCACGGTGGGGAAGCACATATTTGAGATAGAACCGTGTGTAGTTGTCGCGTAGGCGGTAGCGGAAAATTCTTGCCGTCCGACCTGTCTCGGGGTTCAGGCCTGGGTCATCGCCTAGGAATCCGCCTTCCAGTAGCTCCCGCAGCTCTCGCGCGAACGCGCCGTTTCGCCCTCGCTCCAACGCTTCTGACAACTCTGAGCCGCTCATCGGGCCCGCGCAGAGCCGTTCGAGGATTTGCCGTTTCACCTGGACGCCCCTTCCGAAGAGCGAGTGGAATATGGCGTCGAAGTCCTTGTAAAGCACACCCTCCGGCGAGAAACATGTCCTCCGGATGTTCTCCTCGGCCGATTGTCCCGGGTCCATCTCTTCCAGATAGCGCGGCACGCCCCCCGTCACCGACAGGACGTCCAGCATTTCACGAGACGTCCTCTGTCCCCGAACCCCGCTCCAAAAACCTACGGCTTCGCAGAGCGG
>JAEEGI010021175.1_pt1 | contig 12940 bp, 9 predicted proteins | sample 8958751 | NCBI WGS metagenome assembly JAEEGI01 (sample SAMN16246545, study PRJNA631951) | gut metagenome | biome: gut microbiome; feature: rumen; material: KS-attached | host: Bos | place: Iran: Karaj | collected 2018-10 | reverse complement strand
CGCCAAACGACCAGTTGCCGAGCATCTCAAACATGGTGTGGTGGTAGGTGTCGTGGCCCACTTCCTCGAGGTCGTTGTGCTTGCCCGACACGCGCAGGCATTTCTGCGAGTCGGCGGCGCGTTTCCACTTCGAAGGCTGGTTGCCCAAGAAGATGTCCTTGAACTGGTTCATGCCAGCGTTGGTGAACATCAAGGTCGGGTCGTTCTTGACGACGATGGGTGCCGAGGGCACAATAGCGTGTTCCTTGGAGCGGAAGAAGTCCAAAAAACTATTTCTGATTTCGTAAGCGTTCATTTATAGTGAGTTATGTGTTTTTACTTTAAAAAATGATTCAAAAAAACATGCAAAGTTACGCTAAATATTCTATTTTTGCACCATGTTTTTGATTTTGGGCGTTATTTAAGGCTCAATCAGGGAATAAAATGGCAAAACAAAAGCATTACATATTTAATCAGTTGACCCAAAATTTTGAGGTACTTGAGACTTCAAAATCAAGGGGCTTTTTTCGCTATGTTTTGGTTTTTCTTGCTGTTTTGGGTGTCGCATTTCTGTTTGCTGTATTGCTGTTTAGCTTTTTCAAGTCTCCAAAGGAGAAGATGCAGGCTCGTGAGTTGGAATATATGAAACTCCAATACGAGATTTTGAACGATAGGTTGGAAGACATGGAGCTGCTTTTGACGGATATGGAGCATCGCGATAATGACCTTTATCGTGTGATGTTTGAGGCTGAACCTGTTCCGAGCCAAGTGCGCAGGTCGGGCTTTTCGGACGCTGACCGTTATGCAGGCTTGTATGGCTATGTGAATTCGGCCCAGGTGGTGAGCGCTGCCCGGAAATTGGATGTCATCGCAAGCCAGCTGTACAACCAATCGGTGTCGTATGACTCGTTGTTTGTTATGGCACGCAACAAGTCGGTGATGTTGGCTCACATCCCTGCAATTATCCCATTGAAGGAGACGGAAATCAAGTATATCTCTTCGTTTTTTGGCTATCGGCCTGACCCGATTTATAAGGTCGCCAAGTTCCATAGCGGCATAGATTTCTCGGCCGCGTTGGGTACGGAAACATTTGCTTCAGGTGATGGCGTTGTATGTGACGTGGAAAAGAATGATTGGGGCTATGGCAATATGGTGACTATCGATCATGGTTTCGGTTACAAGACACGTTATGCCCATCTCCAGAAAGCCGCTGTGCGTAAAGGACAAAAAGTGAAAAGAGGCCAACGGGTAGGCTATATTGGCAATTCGGGAAAGACCACGGGTGTCCATCTGCATTATGAAGTACTGAAAAACGATGTCCAAGTTGACCCCATCAACTTTTTCTACAACGACCTCACGCCTGACCAATACGAACAGATTTTGCAGCAGTCAACCTTGCCCACACAAACAATGGATTGAGTTGAGTTTAGAGTTTAGTGTTTAGAGTTTAGTGTTTATAGAGTTTAGAGTAGGACACGCTCCTTCGACATTGTAAGGCGTCATTCCGTGAAGAAGTAAGGAACATCCCAGGATTATGAATTTTAAATTTTAAATTTTGAATTTTGAATTTTGAATATTGAATTATGGAAGAGAACAAGACCACAGGAAAATACTATTATTCAATTGGCGAAGTGGCCGCCATGTTCAATGTCAACACTTCTATGATCCGTTATTGGGAAAAAGAGTTCGACGTGCTGCGTCCGCGCAAGAATAAGAAAGGCAATCGTCTCTTCACCGAGCGCGATGTGCGTTATGTGCATGTCATTTATCAGTTGCTCAAAGTAAAAGGCTACACCTTGGCTGGTGCCAAACAAGCCCTCAAGGAACGTTTCAGCGACTATGAGGAACGCATCATCATGCTTGAAACTTTGGATAAGACCCGCAATTTCCTCCTTGACTTGGATAAAGCCTTAGCAGAGAAACAGAAAAAGGCATGAAGCCTTATTGGCTATAAGCAATCAGCCGTCAGCTATCAGCTTGGTAGCACTAAAGCTGATAGCTGACGGCTGAAAGCCTACTTTTTCATTCTTCCAATAAGTTCCTCGCTTTCAAATACACTCTCCATTTTTCCAGCACTTGCTTCATGTCGTCGGGCAACTCCGAGGTGAACATCATCTGCTTGCCTGTAGTGGGATGCACAAAGCCTAATTCTTTGGCGTGCAGCGCATGACGCGGCATGATCTTGAAGCAGTTGTCGATGAATTGCTTGTATTTCGAGAAGGTGGTGCCTTTTAGGATGACATCACCGCCATACATGGCATCGTTGAATAAGGGATGTCCGATGTGTTGAGAATGCACACGGATTTGGTGGGTGCGCCCCGTTTCCAAACGGTATTCGTTCAAGGTAACATAACCAAAGCGTTCTAGCACTTTCCAGTGTGTGATGGCATCTTTGCCATAGTCGCCATTGGGATAGACGGTCATCTTGCGGCGGTCGCTGGTACTGCGCCCAATGTTGCCCTCAATGGTGCCTTCGTCTTCATCGAAGTCGCCCCACACCAATGCATTATAACGGCGGTGGATGCTATGCACAAAGAATTGGTGCGCCAGCACGGCTTGAGCGGCCTCGTTCTTGGCTACGATCATTAGGCCCGTGGTGTCCTTGTCGATGCGGTGGACGAGATAACCGAAGCGGTTCTCAATGTTCTGGTGGGTCTGCTCGAAGTAATATGCCAAGCCGTGTAGCAACGTGTGCTCGAAGTTGCCGTGACCGGGATGCACGACTAAACCTGCCTGTTTGTTGATGACTATTACATCATCATCTTCGTAAACGATGTTCAACGGAATGGGCTCGGGCTTGATGTCGGTTTCACGAGGTGGATATGTGAATACGATGGAAATGACATCGTTGGGCTTCACTTTATAGTTTTGTTTGACAGCCTTCTCGTTCACCAGGATGTTGCCCGCCTTGGCCGCGTTCTGCACGCGGTTGCGTGAGATGTTGGAAAGATGGTTGGTCAAGTAGGTGTCGATGCGTTCAGGTTGTTGCCCAGGGTCGACCGTCATGCGAATATGTTCGTAAAGCTCGCTGCCTTCTTCGATTTCAGAAAGCATGTCCTCCCCGCGTAGAGGATTGCCAGACATGGAGTCTATGTTTTCTTGGGTCAGCTCGTTGTTTAAGGTTTCGTTGAGGTCGTTCATTTGCGGATGATGAATTTTTGGTTGATGACTTGGCCTTCGTCGGTGGTGATGCTAAGGAGATACATTCCGTCTGTGAATTGGTCAACAGGGATGACGGTTTGGTATTCCCCAGTAAACACTTTCTTCCCCATCAGGTCGTAGATGCTCACTTGTCCACCTTTGATGTCGCTTTCGATATGCAATAAGTTGCTGACCGGGTTCGGATAGACCATAAAGGTCCCTGAGCCTGTCGAAGGGCCGTTCTCTTCCACGCCGATATAATAGGAGTCGCCTACCACTGGGCGAATCATCAGCGAACCATGCTTGCTGCTCTGTTGCCACGAGCCGTTGGTGTTGATGAAATTGTATTGGATATTGTCAATCGAGGTATCGAAACCGATGTTGATGAGAGCATCGCTGCGTTGTTCGATGCCAAGGTAGAATGCATTGGCAGTGGTTACGGTTTCGTCAAACTTGTAATAAGTGAATTGATAGCGTTGGTCCTGCCATTGTGGGCGTTGGTTCTGCAAGCGGTAGATTTCCTCGCCAGGCTTGCCGTTTTCGTCTTTCCAAACCACGATGTCAAAATACTGGTTGTTGGCATCGTTGAGGGTGTGATTGAACAATAGCTGAACTCCTTGGATTGTGTCGTAGTCAGCCAAATCGAAACGGACGGCAAACTTTCCTCCTGCGGGATGTACCCCGAAGCCCAGTTCAGGAATACCGTCGTCATAAGCATAGTAATTGTACATGCCTACGCGATAAATCATGGAATCGGTCAAAGGTGGATTTGTTGTAGGATCGTAAACAAAGTGGCTGATTTGATAGGAAACTGAGTCGTACCACATGCTCAGTGCGAACAATTCCCCAACGTATGGACATGCTGGTGACTCGCCATATTCGGGGCAGTTGAGGAACCCGGCTTCATGATACGGTTGGATGGTGACTGGATCTAATGCGCGTGTGTAGTGTTGGCCGCCTCCAATTTGTTGCACCTCATAGTAATAATAGGCTTCATGGTCAATACCGTCAAGGTTGGCAATGTCGATTTCCAGGTTCTCACGTATGGCTGAGTTCGGGTTGACACGATATTGGCGATAGGGGATGGACTGGTAGCGGTTAAAGAATGAAGGCCTTTGCCCGGAGAAAGTCAGCATAGGATAGTAGGTGTCGTTCAATGAACGGTTGATGTTCAGGTAGACAAAGTCAATATTCCAGTTATCCTCATTGCTGCGATCGGTGGGAAGTGACGAATTGACGATGCTGGCATAGTTGTAAAAACGGAAATAGAAATTGTCTTTGAAATACTTTAGGTCGCGGATGGGAACCATGACTTGTTCAAAGTATTGGCCTCCGTTGTGTGCCATAAAGCTGTCCAAACGCTGTCCGGGCACACTCCAAATGTGATACCAAGTGGTGTCAGCTACAGTGGTGAATACCGAATCACAGGGCACGGCGATGCTTCCTTGTGTCATGGGGGTCAGGGTGTCAGTGACGAGGGTGTAAAGTCCAGGTTGGCAGCCTACTGAAGCCCAAATTGTATCGCCAGGAAATAACGTGTCAACTTGCATCTCGGCAAAAATGTCGGCAATGCTGTAGTTTTGATAATCAAGAAATAGGAATTCTTGGTGCTCAGTGGTTGTTCCAAACTGCAACACGAGCGAGTCTTGAGCTTCGGGTGCGTTGCCGTTGCCTTGTGGCTGGTAATAGAAACTAAAGTAGACCGAATCGGCGGGAGTTAGAGCGCGCGGCTCAGGCTCCATGATGGAATCGAGTCGGATACGGACAGAAGTAAGATATTCGGCCACAAAAGCATTGCTAATGGAGTAGCTGTAGACTTTTCCATCGGCATCCAGCACATCGAAGGTGGCACCGTTGCGATTGGGAGGACAGAGAGGAAAACCATCGTTCACCAACACATTGTTGTCAGTCCATTTCGTCGAGTCAGGGGTAAGGTTTGAATGGCTGAAGTCGTCGAAAAAAGGAAGAAATCTTGCTTCGGCAACACCTCTATTTGAGGGTGCTTTCTCCGTTGTGGTTCTATAGTTGGTCAGTATCTCTTGCGCTGAGGCTTGAAGGGCGAATAGTCCAAAAGCCAAAGACAATGCGAGAACCTTAAAATTCATCTTCATCTTCGTTTTCATAATCGGTGGTCTCAATGGGTTCAGTAAATGTATCTGTAATAGTATCTAAAACAAAGGATTGTGGCCTGTTGATAACAGAATCTTCATGCAGTAGTTCATCCATCTCCTTGTTGAAATCCATGGTACGGTTTGAATGGTACCTGACATTGATAAAAGTGCCGGGCTTGACTTTGTTTGAGCTTGGGCCAGGGCTCATCATCCTAATGCACATATATTGAATGCTGTCGCTGTCTTCCGAAACCTCCTCACCGAGATTGAGACCTGCTAAGTTGAGTAGACGTTTCGTTTCTTCCGCTGGCTTGCCGATGAGATTGGGCACTTTGATGTCGGTCTTGTCATCGCCAATACCCACACTGAGCATGATTTTGCTGCCTTTCACTAACTCTGTCCCAGGCTCAATGGGATGTCCTTGGTAATACTGTTCTATGATATTGTTCTTGTAGGAATAACTCACATAATCCAGATAATCAACATCCAAACCGCTTGATTCCAGCCTTCCGATAGCTTCGCGCAGGGAGATGCCTTTCAGGTTGGGCATCACAGTTTTTTCAGGTGTCATGGCAACGATGATGGCATACACATTTCTTCCTTTCTTGATTTTCGAGCCAGGCAAGGGGTCTTGCTGGTAAATGATGCCAGGCTGTTGACCCTTGGGATAAACGCTGTCAATGAGGATGAAGTTGAATTCTTTTGAGTAGTCATGTTCCACTTGACGGAAGTCTTGACCAACAAAATCAGGCATGGTAAATACCTTGTCATGGCGTGTATATCTATCTAGTAACCTGAATGTTAACCATAGTAATACACCGCAAAGCACTAGTATGATGAGTAGGTTGATGTAAAATTTCTTTTCCTTGAGAAACTGAAAGCGTCCCATAATTTACTAATTTAGCCGTGTTTTTACAACTCATTTTTGAGCAGAATTATTGCTCATATCATTTAAACCGACAAAATTACAAAAAATATGAAAAACGTGGCAATTATTTGTGGCGGAGATTCGGGAGAGTTCGAAATTTCCGTCAAAAGTGCACAAGTGGTAAAGCAGAACCTGGATCCAGAAAAGTATAATTCAAAAATAATTGTGGTCTCGAAGAAAGGATGGTACGGACTTTTGAAAGATGGTACCCGGGTGGACGTTGACAAGAATGACTTTTCTATCTCAGTAGGTGGACACAGAACGAAATTCGATGTGGCTTTCAACGCGGTGCACGGCGAGCCAGGCGAAAACGGACCGCTTTCAGGATATTTGGAACTGTTGGGCATCCCTTGTACTTCGTCGCCCCTGACCACATGCGCCCTTACGTTTCACAAGGACTTCTGCAAACGAGTGGTGGCTTCTTATGGCGTCAAAGTAGCTCCTTCGGTGCTCATTAACGAAGGCGAAAAATATGATGCTGACGAAATCATCAAGCAATTGGGACTGCCGCTGTTCGTCAAGCCTACCTGCAACGGTTCTAGCGTGGGCGTGACTAAAGTGAAGACAGCGGAAGAGCTTGCTCCTGCTATATATACGGCTCGGGCTGCTGGTCGTCAAATCATGTGCGAGAAGTTCGTCGATGGACGCGAGTTCGGCTGTGGTGCCATGGAGTTTAAAGGCAAGATGATGGTGTTTCCCCTGACTGAGATTTGCAGCAAAAACGAGTTTTTCGATTACGAGGCCAAATATACTGCTGGCAAATGCGATGAAGTGACGCCTGCACAAGTGGATGAGGACACCGAAATCGAAATCAAGGCCACAACGGCAATGCTGTACGAAAAGCTGGAATGCAAGGGCTTTGTCCGCATGGACTACATCGTCAGCGATGAAGGCGTGTTCTTCATCGAGGCCAACATCGTTCCAGGCATGTCGGAAGCCAGCATCATTCCCAAGCAGGCACAATGCTTCGGCTTGACGCTCAGTCAGCTGTTCGAAATGGCAATAGAGAATGTCCTTTGAACTATGAAAGAAAGGTCTCTAACCGAAAAGACCCGAATTTATCCGAAAAAATCGGGTAAGTTCGGGTTCGTTCGGTTAGAGATAGTATGATTACACCGTGAGGATGTCCTTCGACTTCAACTCAGTGAGGTCGTCAATCTTCTTGATGTATTTGTCGGTGAGTTTCTGGATCTCCTCTTGAAGGAGTTTCGACTCATCTTCCGAGATCACGTCTTTTTCCAGTTTCTTGGCGTCGTCGTTGGCGTTGCGGCGGATGCCACGGATGCCCACTTTGGCTTCCTCGGCGGCGTTCTTGGTGCGTTTCACCAGCTCTTTACGACGTTCCTCGGTCAAAGCAGGCACGCTGATTCGCAGGATTTCACCGTTGTTGATGGGGTTGAAGCCCAAGTTGGCGTTCAAGATGGCCTTGGCGATGTTGCCGAGTGCGCTCTTGTCGAAAGGTTGCACCACAATCATGCGCGCGTCGGTGCAGCCGATGTTGGCGGTTTGTTCGATGGGCACTGTCGTGCCATAGTATTCAACCATTACGCCGTTCAGCATAGCCGGACTAGCTTTTCCGGCCCTGATGCCCTGAAATTCATGCTCCAAGTGCTTGATGGTGTTGTCCATGCTTTCAGTGGCCTCGTCTAATACAAATTGAGAATCTTCAGTCATAGTGGTAATAATTTTGGTGCAAAAGTAATTATTTTTCTTTTTCCGTTCAAAAATCCTGCCATTTTTCTCGTCTCAGTTGAGCGGCTCATACAATCCCGTCAAAACAGGACTCTTCTTTGTGAAATAATAGCTCAACTTCGTAACAACGAGCGGCTTCTTGCCTTGGTCCCAGAGGTAAGCCTTCACGGTCTTGCCTTCAGGCGTAAAATCATCGTTGAAGATGATGGCGTCGGCAACGGCATGGTCGCCAGGCAGGAAGTGTCCGTCCTTAGGTAACGAGCTGTGCCATAAGACAAGTGAGTCGGTCGCGGCATCGTGCACCTGGATGACGGTAACGCAATTGTCGACCTCGCTCTCGTTGTGGAAATTGACGACGATGCCCAAAACCTCAATGTCCTTGGGCAGTGAGTCGCATGGGATAGTGCAGGCATGACCCCATTCCTGACCTTCAATGTAACGGCAAGAATCGGTGCTTAACTCTTGAAGCAAGTATTGTGCGCCTTCTATAGGGGTTTTACTGAGGGTCAGGTAACGTGAGGTGAACCAGTCCTTCTTCTCGATGAGGTAGGGATAGCTGCCCACAGCCGTGACTTCCCAAATGGGGTTGATATAATCCGTCCAACCGAAGCCAAGCAGGGGTGTGTTCTGGTGTTCATAGAGCCAGTTATTGAACTCACCCAAATTGCTATAGCGATTATAAATGATGCGATTTTCTACATCGGTTTTCGCCTGATAGAATTCAGCAGCTTCTCCAATTTCTGTACGCGTGGCAAAATGAATCTTGTCGCCAAATTGTTCCTTGTCTTGCTGCATCTCAACGGCAATCTGGTCGAAGCCTTGATGGTACATCAGGTCGTAGTGGCGACGTTCCATGATGAGCGAGGTGGTGCCGATAAAGAGAATAGCGGCTACGACCAAAGCAGTTTGCCATGGCGATAAAGTGCGAGTACCAAACAACGAGAAGGCTACAATGATGATGAAAGGGTAGCTGAAAATCAGCGTGCTGTGTTGGATGATGGGTTCGCGAAGCATGGAATAGGCAAAAGCGATGGCAAAGATGATGACAAACCATGCGATGCCAGCCCAACGCAAAGGTTGACGTTGCTCATTACGCTTGCCGAGGAGGAGGGGCAATAGGATGATAATGCCAGTGGCAAACATAAACAACTGCGAGTAGTTCATCGTGTATTGAATGAAATCGGTGAGGAAGGTGCTTTTGGGCGCATTCAGCCAACCACCGATGCTGCCGCTCACGAAGAGCTGCTGGTAGAAGATGGGCAGGGTAGGAGCGAACAATACCACTGCGGCTATTCCGCTGAGCCAATAAGCTTTGCGACGTTCCTTAGGTAAGAAGAATAAACCTGTCAGGAAGATGAGCCCCGCTTGTGCAATGGAGAAATACTGCATTAGCGAGCAGGCCCATGCCGAAAGCGCGAAGCCAACGTAGTCCTTTGTCGCCGTTTTCGTCTCGAACACGACCTTGTGCCAAAAATAGGCCATCAATAGTACGAAGAACAATCCTGCCGAATAGGGTCGTGCCAGTTGGCTATAGAATATGGTGAACTGGCTAACGGCGAAGAAAGCGGCTGAAAACAGACCCACTTTGCGGTTGAACCACTGCCTACCTATTAAATAAATAAGGTATATGGAACCGATACCCATCAGCACGAAAGGTATCTTGATCCAAAACTCGCTCCAGCCGAAGAGTTTCACCCATCCCCAAAGGAACAGCTGCACCCCGATGGGATGGCTGTCAGGCATCACGCCTTGTTGGATGAAGTCGTGGAAGTTGTCGAATCGGGTGCGTAGCAAGGCACTGAACTCGTCGTGCATGAAAGGTACCTGCCCCAGCTTCCATAGCCGCAACACGGCTGCTACAACCATAATGACCGCCAACAGGATGTAATCCATCTTTTTGTTCGGTACATTGTGGATTTTGCGCAGATGGTTTTTTCTTGTTCTCATCTTTTTCGTCGCATTGCGTCATTGCGAGGAGGAACGACGAAGCAATCTAGGATTGGCTCTCTAGACTGCTTCGTGCCTCGCAGTGACGCGAAGCGTGTTCGATACGGGTTTATTTAGTGACTAAAGTGCCTATGTTCTCGCCGCGCAGGACTTTCATCAGATTGCCGCGCGTATTCATGTTGAAGACGTACATCGGCATGTCATTCTCCTTGCACATGGTGAAGGCGGTCATATCCATCACCTTCAGGTTGCGTTGGTAGGCCTCGTCGTAAGTGATGTGTTCGAACTTGGTGGCCGTCGGGTCTTTCTCTGGGTCGGCGGTGTAGATGCCATCCACGCGGGTGCCTTTCAGGATGATGTCGGCCTTGATCTCCACGGCGCGGAGGGCCGAGCCGGTGTCGGTGGTGAAGAAGGGGTTGCCGGTGCCGGCGCCCATCACCACGATGTGGCCTTCCTCAAGCAGACGGATGGCCTTAGCACTGCTCATCGTGTCGGCGATGCGGTCGATGTAGAGACCTGCGAGTAGTGTGGCTTTCTGGCCTTTGCTTTGCAAGGTCGACTGCATGGCCATCGAGTTGATGACGGTGGCGAGCATGCCCATATAGTCGCCTTGGATGCGGTCCATGCCCTTCGAGGCACCTTGTAGGCCGCGGTAGATGTTGCCGCCGCCGATGACAATGCCGATTTGCACGCCGGCCTTTGCCGCTTCGATGATTTCTTCGGCATAGTCGTTTAATCTTTGCGGGTCGATACCATATTGCTGGCTGCCCATCAGGGCTTCGCCACTAAGTTTTAGGAGTACACGATTGTATTTCATGATTTAAGATTTAAAATTCAAAAATTTAAAGATTCAAAGATTTCAAGATTTCTTGAGATGCTGTTGAGCGACAAAGATACGGTTTTTATGGAATAGGAAGGCAAATTTTCTTGTTTCATCGGAAAATGCGGTTTCAATTCATTGGAAATATGTCCACGAAAGCCTTAATTATCCTTTTCGTGGACACTTTTTTGTTTGTTTTGTGTCTACGAAAATAAAACCGAGCGGAGCTCAAATCGAGTTCCGCTCGGTTTCCATACAAGTAGCTAACACTTATTCCACTGCGTTCTCCAAACGTCCGTGGCAGTTCTTATACTTCTTGCCGCTACCGCAGGGGCAGGGGTCATTGCGCCCCACTTTCACTTCTTTGCGGATGGGCTGGGTAACCTGTTTTTGCTGCGTGTCGCTGTGCGATTGCGCTAGTAGGTCTTGACGCTGCTCACGGATCTTCGACTTGTCGATGCCTTGCGGACCACGCGACTCGCGCACGGCGTTCGGGTCTTGTGTCGGGATGTCGGCACGCATCAGGAAGGAGATGACGTCTTCGTTGATGTTCTCCAACATGGCCTTGAACAGGTTGAACGACTCGAGCTTGTAAATGACCAACGGGTCTTTCTGCTCGTAGGAAGCGTTCTGCACCGATTCCTTTAAGTCATCGAGTTCGCGCAGGTGTTCCTTCCAGGCGTTGTCGATGAGGCCGAGGGTGATGCTCTTCTCAATGCAGAGGTTCACCTCGCGGGCACCGTTCTCGACAGCCTTCTTCAGGTTGACGATGACGTTCATGCCGCGTTTGCCGTCGGTAATCGGGATGGCGATGTTCTCAAAGTGGGTTTGGTTCTCGTACACGTTCTTGATGACAGGCAATGTCTTCTCGCCGATGATACGGGCCTTGTCACGATAGTGCTCAAGGGCAGCATCAAACAATTTCTCTGCCAGCTCCTTGGTTTTCATCCTGTCGAATTCCTCTTCCGAGAAGGGGGCATCGATGCCCATGGTGGAGAGCAGCTCCAACTTGAAGCCTTCATAGTCCTTAGCGTCTTGATATTCTTCAATCAGTTTCTCGCCAAAGTCGAACATCATGTTGTTCAGGTCAATGGAGAGTCGTTCGCCAAACAAGGCGTGACGGCGTTTCTTGTAGATGACCTCGCGCTGGGCGTTCATCACGTCGTCGTATTCGAGCAAGTGCTTACGTACGCCGAAATGGTTCTCTTCGACTTTTTTCTGTGCCTTCTCGATTTGCTTGGTAATCATCGGGTGTTGGATGACTTCGCCTTCCTGCAAGCCCATGCGGTCCATGATGCCCGCGATACGCTCGGAACCGAACATACGCATTAGGTTGTCTTCCAACGAGACATAGAACTGTGAACTACCTGGGTCGCCTTGACGTCCGGAACGACCACGCAACTGACGGTCGACACGACGTGACTCATGGCGTTCGGTGCCGATGATGGCCAGACCGCCGGCTTCCTTGACGCCAGGGCCTAACTTGATATCGGTACCACGACCAGCCATGTTGGTGGCGATGGTCACGGTGCCTGCCTGACCGGCTTCCTTCACGATTTGGGCCTCCTTGAAGTGCAGCTTGGCGTTCAACACGTTGTGTGGGATGTTCTTACGCGTCAGCATACGGCTGAGTAACTCGGAGACTTCCACTGAGGTGGTACCCACCAGCACAGGTCGACCTGCATTGACCAATCTTTGGATTTCGTCGATGACGGCGTTGTATTTCTCGCGCTTGGTCTTATAGATCATGTCCTCTTGGTCGATACGGGCGATGGGGCGGTTGGTCGGGATGACGACCACATCGAGTTTGTAGATGTCCCAGAACTCGCCCGCTTCGGTTTCAGCGGTACCGGTCATACCAGCCAGCTTGTGGTACATACGGAAGTAGTTCTGCAAGGTGATGGTGGCGTAGGTCTGCGTGGCTGCTTCCACCTTCACGTTTTCCTTGGCCTCCACGGCTTGGTGCAGGCCGTCGCTCCAACGGCGGCCCTCCATGATACGGCCTGTCTGCTCGTCCACAATCTTGACTTTGTTGTCGATGATGACATAGTCGACATCTTTCTCAAACAAGGTGTAGGCTTTCAGCAGTTGCTGCACGGTGTGCAAACGCTCCGACTTCTCAGCGAAGTTACGCATCAGCTCGGCTTTGCGCAACACTTTCTCATCATTGGTCAGGTTGGAGTGCTCCAATTCGGCCACCTCACTACCTACATCAGGGATGATGAAGAACTCTGGGTCGTTGTAGGCAAGAGCGAGTTGTTCGCTGCCCTTGTCGGTGAGGACAACGGTATTCAGTTTCTCATCGATGACGAAGTAGAGCTC
>JAEEGI010021174.1_pt1 | contig 12940 bp, 14 predicted proteins | sample 8958751 | NCBI WGS metagenome assembly JAEEGI01 (sample SAMN16246545, study PRJNA631951) | gut metagenome | biome: gut microbiome; feature: rumen; material: KS-attached | host: Bos | place: Iran: Karaj | collected 2018-10 | reverse complement strand
TACCACCAGCAACTTTCCTTTCTTCTATGCCCAGAGAAAAGATATCGTCCCTCACATAAATTTGCCTGATTCTGTCATCTTTCAGCCTGGCAGATTTGGAAGGTGTTGCAATATCATATTTTTCCGGGACTATATCGGTCAGTCCATGAGAATAAAATGCGTATTCCCCTGTCAGCACCGCTTTGGGATATTTTTTCATGACAGTGACAACTTCTGATACATACTTGTCTGTAGAATAAATCCCTTCTTCAATTTTATAAACCTTTTGCTGCGCCAGGGCCTGAGAAAGCTGATACTGATTCCCATACTCTTTCACAGCTTCATTAAATGACAATAACATTTTGCAAACCTCGGTAATCTTTTTTCACCTTCTGTTACATTAATGTTATAGCAATTATTTTTATTTGTCAATGTAAATCTCGGTAAATTTTGCATTTTTACCGAGATTTACACTTTGTGTATTATATTATAGTTTTGCTAATAAAACAGTTGTCAAACTTCCCTGAAGTCAAGATTCCACAGTCAAATTCAAAATAAACAGCTTAGTCGGCATATTCGTTAAACAATATACCCGTAATACGCCTGTCCCAGGCTGATGCCTCCGTCACCGGGGGACACAGCTTCGTTATAATAAACCCGAAAACCTCTTTCCTGCAGTTCTTTTGTACAAGTCTCCAGCAGAATCCGGTTTGCGAAACAGCCCCCTGCCAGAACAACTTGTTTTACTCCCATACGCTCCGCCATGCCAATCACCATGTTGACAACAGCATAATGAAACCCCAAAGCAGCTGCACAAATATCTTTACGTTCTCTCTTTGCTTGTAACAACGCTTCCCATATGGGCGCAGGATCGTAGAGAACTTTTTCTAAATTATAATTATCTTTTCCATCCGCATTGATAGTTTCGTTGAACCTTCTATCATTGCTGTTATGTTTATCTTCGTCTGACCTGGCCAATTCTTTCGCAAACGCAAGCGGCAACGGTTGTATCTTTTCCCGTAACGCAATCCGCGCCGCCGATTCCAGCGCCATGGCGCAGCGCCCCTGGTGGGAGTTAAAATCCGCCAGTCCCAGCAGACTTGCCGCCGCGTCAAACAGACGCCCCATGCTGGAAGTCCGGATTGCGTTCACGTTTTGCTGCAGAGCTTTCTTTACAATTGCAAAGCGCGGATCGTTACTATACAAACCCGCCGCTGCCAGATGACATAACGCGGTTTTCCACGCCTGCTGCATGGAAACATCTCCGCCTAACATAGAGATTGTTTTCAGATGCCCAACCCGTGTAAAACGACTGCCTTCGCAAAGCAGGAACTCCCCGCCCCAGACGGTACCGTCCGTACCCAGCCCGGTCCCGTCAAAACACGCCGCCAGCACGTTTCCTTTCAGGTGATGCTCCGCCATCACCGCTAACGCATGAGCGTGATGGTGCTGCACCTGATAAAACGGCAATCCGTTTTTCTCTGCAAACATTTTTCCCCATTGCGCCGTTGCATAACCGGGATGCAAATCTCCTACAACCATCTGCGGTTTAATGGAAAGAAGTTCTGTCCAATCTTTTACAGAGCCAGCAAAGAACTGCTCCGTCTTTTCCAGTGATACATCCCCCGGGATTTCAGCCGGGAAAAAGCTTCCTTCCGCCGTCAGACAGAAGCCCGGTTCCATCTGGGCCCCAAGAGCCAGAATACGATTGTTTTTACACGCGGCATCACCGTTTGTCTCCGGATCCGCCTTTACCACAGGTTCCGGCATATAACCCTTCGTGCGGCGCAAAATCTGCACTTTGCCATTCACAACCCGCGTTACCGCGTCATCTGCCGGGCGCAGGATTTCCCGTTCATAGGTAAACAGCGCGGCAATATTTTTGTGTTCATCAAAAAAACGTTGCGCTTCCCCGTCTTTATAAATAATCGGCTGCCCCGTATAGTTGCAGCTGGTAACGATAATAGGAAACTCTGTATCGAGTTCGCTGTAAAATCCCATGGACGGCAGGAACACGCCGACCTGATCGGAAACATCCGTCACGTTTTCCGCAAGCCAGGCTGCCGCGTCTTGTTTTTTCTGACACAATACAATGGGGCGGGCCGCCGACTGCAGCAGTACTTTTTCTTCTGCAAACACATAGCAAAACTTTTCTGCCAGCGCTACATCCGTAACCATCACGGCAAACGGTTTTGACATTCTCTTTTTCAAATCCCGCAGGCGCGTTACAACTTCCGCCTTGTCTGCACGGCAGAGAAGATTAAATCCTCCCACTGCCTTGACCATGATGATCCGGCCCTGTGTCAGCAATTTGCGGGCTAAGGCAATTATGTTTTTATCTTGCCTCTGTCTGTCCGGAGAACCGGAAAAAGAATTTGCAGATAAAGTACTTTCTATACAGTCAAATGTTAAACCGTTTTTGTATTCTTCTTTTACAACACACTGCAGCTGCGGTCCGCAATGGTAACAGGAAATCGTTTCTCCATGCCCGCGCCGGTTCTGCATGTCAGCATATTCTTTAGCGCATCCATCACATAACGTAAACTGGTCCATGGTCGTGTTGGCACGGTCATACGGCAGTTTGCGGATAATCGTGTAACGGGGTCCGCATTGGGCACAGGAAATATAAGAGTATCCCTGCCGGCGGTTACCGTTTTCTTTTAATTCGCGCAAACAGTTTTCACAGATACCGATATCCGCAGAAACAAGTTTAACTTCTTTCGATTCCGTACTTAGCACGGGGGTAAAAGTTGCAAACTCCCGAAGTGGAACTTTCCTGCACACAAAACGTTCCACTTTAACAGGTAACGCAGCATTGCGCAAGCTATCGCACAGCTTTTCAATATGTTCCGCAACACCAGTCGCCATAATTTCCACATGGGTTCCTGCATTGCGCACAAACCCTGTCAGTTTATTATCTTTTGCCAAACGACAAACAAGGGGACGGAAACCGACCCCCTGCACTTTTCCGTATACAGTTATTTCTACTGTTATTTGATGTTCCATGCCATTTAAACAAAGCTAAATTGAATTCTCAACGCTTGGGTTCTTTAACCATGGCCCTGTCATTCATAACTTTAAAGCCGAATTTCCTATACAGTGCTTGAGCGTCTCTTGTAATCAAAACCCCACGAAGCCCTGAAAACTCCGGCAAAGAATTAATATACGATATCAGAGCAGTTCCCAATCCCTTGTGCTGATACTCTATATCAATGATTACGTCACTTAAATAATAGGTCGTAGCATAGTCGCTGATTACTCTGGCAAAACCGATAAGCTTATCTTTATCATCAAGGTATAAGCCATAGCATGATGAATTCCGTAAGGATTTCTCGATTTTCTCTATCGGACGTTTGTCTGCCCAATATGTCATTCGGAGAAGTCTGACGATGTCCTCTAATTTCATTTTGTCCAGACCATCGACAATCCTGTAATTCATAGCCACATTCTCTTTCAACTACTAACTCAAAACCCTGCCCGCTGTTTCAGCCAAGCAGCCGCTTCCGCATAACCTTCGCCGGTCTTGCCGCTGACCTTGAACACCGGAGCCGTTTTATTGAGATGCCGGATACCTTTCATGAAAAACGCTTCATCAAAGTCAATATAGGGCAGCAGGTCGATCTTGTTCAGCACAATAATATCCGCCTTTTCAAAGGCCAGCGGATACTTGTAAGGCTTGTCGCTGCCATCCGTCACGCTGACCTGCAGCAGCTTGATATCTTCGCCGATGGAAAACTCCGCCGGGCAGACCAGGTTGCCCACGTTTTCAATAAACAGGATACCGGGCTTGTCAAACGGCAGCGCATGGATGGCATTGTGTACCAGCGGTGCGTCCAGATGGCAGGCGCCGAAGGTGTTTATCTGTGTGGCCGCGATGTTTTGTTTCCGCAAGCGTTCCGTATCGATATTTGATTCAATATCGCCTTCGATGACATACCCGGGCACATCCAGATGTTTCAGCAGGTTTTCCAGGGTGGTGGTCTTCCCCGCTCCCGGCGCGCCCATGATATTCACCGCGAAAATTTTATGTTCCGCCAGATGTTCGTGAACATGCTCCGCAATATGGTTGTTCCGTGCGTGGATGTCCACCATTACATCCGCTTTCATCATATGCATTGTTACTGATCCTCCACTTCCAGTTCCACGCTTTTCACGTAGAACTCCTTGCCGATAGGCGTAGGTTCCCCATCCCCGCCGCAATAAGGACATTGAAAGGAAAACCGTTTCCGTTCAAAATGTTTCCCGCATTTTTCACAGCGCAGCTGCGGTTTCACATCCTCGATGAAAAGCTGCGCGCCTTCACAGAGGGTGCCTTCCGCTATCACATCAAAATACATCTGGATAGACTCGCCGATAAAACCGGAATCCTCCCCTACCACCAAATCGATGCGGCGCACACGGCCGTTGTTCTTCCTGGCAGTTTCGGAAGCGATATCCACAATCTGTACGGTAACGGGATACTCGTGCATGCGTTGCTCCTTATGCTCAGGCCGGCAACATTTACCTGCTGCAGCCTGCGCGTTTTGCTTCCATTATCAGGCTTTGGCCTGCCCTGCTTCGGCAGCCGCCTTCTGCGCTGCCGCTTTTTTCGCCTGGGCTGCGGCAATGGCCGCTTTCTGCGCTTCCGTCAGGACGACCTGCGGCTTGGGAGGCGGCGGCGGTCCCTGCAGTACTTCTTCCGTCTTCTCGGTAGCAGGCGCCGTATATTCCGTGTCCATGGACAGACACTTCTTCGGACAGTTGGTCACGCACTCTTTGCACTGCACGCAGGCAAAGCGGTTGATCTTCCAGGTGCGGGCGTTCCGGTCCACCGTAATGGCGTCGGAAGGACAGTTCCGCATACACATACCGCAGAAAATACAATTATTAATATCGTTGATGACCTTGCCCCGGTCGGCTTCGTAGACCTTCCTCGGTTTAAAAGGATATTGGCTGGTTGCCGGCGGTTTAAACAGATTACCCAGCATCTCACTGGCAAAAGACAGATAACTCATCGTCAGCCCTCCTCACCTTTCACAACAGCTGATACACGGATCGATGGTCAGAATAATATTAGGCACATCCGCCAGATCGCAACCCTGCAGCATTTTAACCAGCACCGCAATGTTTGCGTTGGTCGGCGTACGCAGACGGAACCGTTCCAGGTTCTTCGTCTTATTGCCTTTTACATAATACACCGCTTCGCCCCGGGGCTGTTCCACACGGGTAAAATATTCCGCCGCAGGCGGGAAGCCTTTTACCGGAACCGCAATGTCACCGGCCGGCATATTTTCCACGCAGCCCTTAATGATATCCATGGACTGATACAGTTCCAGCAGACGGACTTTGACGCGGGCGAAGCAGTCGCCTTCTGTGGCAAGGACCGGGGTAAATCCTAACTCTTTATAGGCTCCCCCTTCATCACCTATCCGGTAATCCTGCGGCACGCCGCTGGCCCGGGCCGTGGGACCTACACAGCCCAGCGCCACCGCTTCATCATAGGTCACCGTGCCGACGCCCTTCAGCCGGGCGTGGATGGTTTCATCATTCAGGAAAATCGCCGCGATTCCGTCTATCTCCTTTTTCAGTGCATCCAGGCGCTTTACAATCTCTTTTAACTCGTTATCGGAAATATCACGGCGCACACCGCCTACCTTACAGACGGAGAAAATGACCCGCCCGCCGGTAGTCTGCTCAATGATATCCAGAATCGTTTCACGGACGCGCCAGCACTGCATGAACAGGCTTTCAAATCCCAGCGCGTCGGCGCCCAGCCCGGCCCACAGCAGATGGCTGTGGAGACGGGAAATTTCATGCCAGATGGTGCGCAGGTACTCGGCCCGTTTCGGGACTTCAATTTCCATCAGGCCTTCGATAGCCTTACTGTAGCCCCAGCCGTGGCCGAAGGAACAGATGCCGCAGACCCGTTCCGCAATATACACATATTCCTGGAAGCCGCGTTTTTCCACCAGCTTTTCCAGTCCGCGGTGGATATATCCGATGGAAGGAATGGCTTTTACAACTTTTTCATCTTTCAGTTCCAGGTCCAGATGGATCGGCTCCGGCAATACCGGATGCTGGGGACCAAAGGGAACGATTGTGCTTTTACCCATGTTACTTCCCTCCTTCCGCCGGTTTTGCCGCCGGTGCGGCAGGTTTCTGCGCAGCCTGATTTGCTGCCGGCGCTGCCGGTTTCACTGAGGCGTCTACCCCCAGCCCGGGCCGCAGGTTTACTTTAACAGCCGCTGCCGGCTGCTGTGCCTTGGACAGCTCATGCCAGGGCATGGGCTTAGCAAGTTGGAAGAACTTTCCGCCGTAATCCACTTCCGGCACAATGAATTCCACATTCAGACCGAACAGGTCGTGAATCTCGTTTTCCCATACAAAGGCGTACCAGTACTGGCTGGTGACGCTCATAATGGAACCTTCCAAAGGCACAATGACCCGCAGGTTCTCCATCACATAATCCTTATCAAAACTGTACGTCAGTTCATAGCCTTCCGGAACCCGGGTGCACAGAATCTGCACCATGCGGTACCCGTCCTTTTTATACTGGGCCGCTCTCCCCAGCAAATCAGAAGCTTCTATCTGAATAAAATCCTGTTTCATTTTCCGGCCTCCTGACTTTTATTGACAGCTACGCCGGCCTCTAACTCTTTTTCCCGCAACGCCTGTTTCTCTCTTGCGGGGACCGCCAGCGCTTTCTGTTTTTCTTCCAGCACAGACAGGCCTTTTACCACGCCGTCGATGATGGATTCCGGCCGGGCCGCACAGCCCGGTACATACACATCCACCGGGATGGCCTTGTCCATGCCGCCCAGCATATTGTAGCAGTCATGGAACACGCCGCCGCTGCAGGCGCAGGTTCCTACCGCGATAACTACCTTCGGTTCCGGTATCTGTTCATAGATCTGTTTCACTACAGGAAGGTTCTGGGTATTCACACCGCCTGTCACCAGAAAGATATCCGCGTGTTTGGGGTTGCCGGTATTCACGATACCGAACCGCTCCACATCGTACAGCGGGGTCAGGCAGGCAAGCACTTCAATGTCGCACCCGTTGCAGCTGGAACCGTCGTAATGGACCAGCCAGGGCGATTTCTTTATATAACTCATATAAACCGCATCCTTTCCTTTAACGCATATACATCAGAAACGCAACATTCGCAAACCCGGCCACGAAGGTAATCGCCCAGGCCGAAGACAGCATGTGTTCCCATTTCACGCGGGAGCAGCAGTTGTCAACAAGAATATCACTGAAATAGGTAAATGCGCACATGGCGATTCCCACTGCAGGACTCCAGACCGGGGACCAGGTGAAGAACAGATACACAAAACCCAGCAGCAGCACATTTTCATACCAGTGGGCCAGTTCGATCATGGCCAGCATGGGGCCGGAAATTTCGGTCAGCGCGCCCTGGATCAGTTCCTGATGCACTTCATGGGACATGGATAAATCAAAAGGAGATTTGCGGAATTTAATCAGCAGGATATAGCAGAAACCGATAAAAATGCCCGGCATATAAATGAAATTCATGGCAGAGGACTGGACGATCTCTTTTGCGTCAAAGGTACCGCAGTGCAGATAAAAGCCCAGGGCCATCAGCAGCATCATGGGCTCGTAGGCCATGGTCTGGGCCAGTTCCCTCTCCGCACCGATCTGGCTGTAAGGCGAGTTGGACGCGTAAGCGGCAAGCACAAAGCACACGCTGGCAATGGTCAGAGTGAAGATGACCAGCAGCAGGTCGCCGTGGGCGAAGAAGAAGAAACCGCTCAGTATGGCAAACAGCAAAAAGCCCCGGATGTAAGCCCGCTGGGCTTTGTTGACCGCCACGGGCTGTTTGTCCCACAGCTTGAAGAAATCATAAAAGGGCTGCATAATGGGAGGACCCACCCTGCGCTGCATGCGGGCGGAAATGATCCGGTCGATACCGGCCAGCAGTCCGCCGATCACAGGAGCCAGGACCAGATATACGATCCCCGACACGATGTTGACGATCAGATCAGACATGGAACACACCTCCTCCCATCATAGCGAACGCAAGTATCATACACAAGAGGCTCAGGCCGAAGCCGTAACGCTGCATCTTCGTTTCCCCGAACCAGTCTTCCAGGTACCAGTTGCGGAGAGAGACCTGCACGGTCTGCCCGGCAACGCCCCGGTAAGACAGGTTGTCCCCGGTATTCTCACCGGCCAGGTTGGTAACCACCGCTTTCTGCTTCTGTCCGGCGCTAAAGGCCCCTGGCAGCAGCAGGATCAGTATCGCCATCACCGACATAATCAGCAGGTTGCTGCGGGAAATGACCTCTGCAACGGTGTTGTAAATTGCGGAAACATACGGTGTCACCGCGTACTGGGACAGCTGCGGGAAGCAGATACAGGAAAGCACGGTCAGCGCGCTGAGGATTTTCAGTGCCAGCCACTGTACGCCGTGAATCCCGGATTCCCGGTTCTCTTCCGCCGGAACAACGGCGGTAATCTTGCCCAGCCATTTCGTCCAGTAGAACAGCGTGGTAGCAGAACCGAAAGCAAGCAACAGCAACAGTACCGGGTTGCCGGCATCCGCCACACTCTTCATAGCCGCCCACTTGGAAATCAGCATGCCGAAAGGCGCCAGGAACATGCCGCAGATACCCACGATCATGCACTTCGACAGATTCGGCAGCGCGCAGAACATGCCGTCAAAGCTTTCGATATTACGGCTCCCAAGCTGCTGTTCGGCCGTACCTACGGAGAGGAACATGAGGCTCTTGGCGATAGCATGGAAAACGACCAGCATCACCGCGGTCCAGGCCGCCGCGTAAGAACCGACGCCGGCGCACAGGACGATGAGACCCAGATTGGAAATGGTGGAATAAGCCAGCACCCGTTTTCCATCGGACTGGGAAATGGCGGCGCAGGATGCAAAGAAGAACGTAATGCCGCCTACAAACATGGCCATCAGGCCCGGATGGTTGGCGCCCAGCAGCGGGCACAATTTAATAATCAGGAACACACCAGCTTTTACCATGGTGGAAGAATGCAGCAGCGCAGAGGTCGGCGTCGGCGCCACCATAGCGCCCAGCAGCCAGCCGGAAAACGGCATCATAGCCGCTTTGGTAAAGCCGCAGAATACTAACAGAGCTACGATCATTTCTACGGATTTGGCATCCTGACCCAGTTTCAGCAGCGCGGAAAGCTCTACTGTCTGATACTGCAGTCCCAGCCAGACGATGGCCGCCGCAAAGGCCACGCCGCCCAGCAGGTTCATCCATAAGGCCTTAAAGGAATTGTTGATCGCTTCTTCTGTCTGGGTGTAACCAATCAGCAGGAACGAACAGAAGCTGGTGATTTCCCAGAAGGTGTACATGAACAGCAGGTTGTTGGAAAGCACCAGGCCGAACATGGCAGACAGGAACAGGAAGATCACAAAGAAGAAGAACGGACGGCGGTCCTCCACTTCCGGATGTTCCTTCTGGAACTCTTCCATGTACCCGTTGGAGAAGATGGCGATCAGGCTGCCGATGATGCCCGCAATCAGGACCATGATCACGGCAAAGTTGTCGATGGCCAGATCGGCTGCTACCTTGATTCCATGCCCTGCGCCATGTTCAAACCAGAGGATCATGGCCAGCTGGATCAGTTCGATCAGCCCGATCCAGAACTTATTAAACTTCACCATCGTATAATAGAAGATGGCGAGAGCCACAATAATGTCCACCGCCATGATGGCCGTGGAAGGCAACTCCCCGGGCAGGCTGACAAAAGCCGGCTGCCCCAGATACGTTGCCGCAGCCGCCACAGACAACGCCATGGTCGCAACCGCCGCAATTATTGTAATAAAATTACGCGCCCCGCCGCTGCGTATGCAGAACACAAGCACCGCAGCCAAAAGCGGAACCCCCACTAACAAACCAGGCAAAAACATAAGCAGCCCCTCTTTCCTTAATCATTGTACACCATAAAACAACTGTGGACCAATATGGCATACACTATATCATACTATTTATGCTAACACAAGTGGCAATTCCGAATTTATTAAAGTATACAAAATACAGCCACACACTGTAATATTCGCAACAGAACCAGAAACCGGGGATCGAAACCAATCCCGGCGGACGCGCTGTCACGCTTGCGTCATAACGCGAATACGGTACCCCGTAAACTATTTCGCAGTTCCGGTGCTGCCAAAACCGCCGCTGCGGTCTTCTTTTTCCGCTTGCGCGTCATCGTCCGTGGTCAGGTACTTGTAAAAAATGCCCTGGGCCACCCGCTCGCCCTTTTTCAGAACCAGCGGCTGCATGCCGGTGTTCACGATCGCCAGCATGATATGCCCTTCGTTGTCCGGATTATTATAGTAATCAGCGTCGATGATCCCCACATTGTTCACGAGGCGGAGACTCTTCTTGATGGCCAGGCCGGAACGGATATGCACCCCCAGGAATTCGTCTTCCTGCATATAAGCTTTTACGCCGGTAGGCGCCATCACCATACGGTTAGGCCGCAGCGCCACATCCTCCGCCACGCAGATATCATATCCTGCAGAGGATTTGGTCTTGCGGGCCGGCATGGGGAAATCAACATCTTTATATTTACTGATTTTTTCAAAGCCGCGCAGTTTCATTTTGTTCACGCTCCTCTCCTGTTCTTTATAAAATCACAATTATATTTTTAAAAACCGCCATATATTATGGAACGGATTCTCTTTACTGTTGTTAGTTTATTATACCATAAATACAGCCATAAATACACGGTTTAAACGCTAAATACTGATGAAATGAGTTTTGGCGGCGGCCAAAGGCTTTTTTAATATCGCTTCCACCCCTTCAAGGGGTGGTTCGCTTAGCCCTATAAGGGCCCAACACTGGCCAGCGCCTCAATGACGCTGGCTTTCACTTCGTTCAAGCCGTCGTGGTATAATTACTTGCTACCCTTAAAAGGGTCTTCGTACTCTTTTTTGAACAGCGAATCTTCCATTTGATCCATCTTATCTTGTTCCCGAATATATTTTTGTATCGTTTGTGCATTCAGCCCTACCGTACTCACGTAATAACCGGTCGCCCAGAAATTCCGATTGCCAAATTTGTATTTCAGATTCGCATGTCGTTCAAATATCATCAGCGAGCTTTTCCCTTTCAGGTAGCCCATAACATAAGACACACTCATTTTGGGTGGAATGGAGAGTAATAGATGGACATGGTCAGGCATGCAATTTCCTTCAAGAATTTCGACACCTTTCCATTTACATAAATCTTTTAGGATAGTTCTGATATCCACGCGCAACTGATTATAAATGATTTTTCTTCTGTATTTCGGTGTAAACACAATGTGGTATTTGCACACCCATTTGGTATGTGCTAAACTATTGGCCATAATGTAAAAAACGCAGCCTGCCATTTCTGGCAAGCTGCGTGTGTGTTATAAAATTAGTGAAGTAACGGTAAGGACGCTTTACTTTTCAATTTCAACCATATAATATTCCAGGCAAATCGAATCGGGATTCCGTGTCGCATACACTACAAACACCCGGTTCAGCAAATCGCCCAGGCTTTCATCGTAAATTTCGAATTCCGGCCTGGTCACACAGTAATACACGTCTGCGGGAGCAATGCCTCCGGACAGGACCGTTTTGATATGCTCCGGGGGAACGGTGCGGATCCCGTCATTCTGAATGTAAAAGCTCCGTCCGTCGTCCAGGCGGACACCGTATCTCGCAGACAACTCCGCCCGCCCATTGGGACGTACCACCTGGCTGTCCACGCCTCCGGGCAGAACCGTGCCGTGATACGGAAGCGCGGCACCAATTATCTCGCCGCCGGTAATGGCGATGAGCTGCCGTCTGCCAACTTTATCGCCCTGCCCGATCAGGATCGGCTTGCCGACTGTCGCGCGAATTTCAAATGCCTTAACCAGTGTCGGTTTCAACTGCAATCACTCCTTCGTATTTGCATCAGGTAATGGAAGCCGCGTAAATGGAATCTACCGATGCTTTCAGCATTGCGTCAAATTCTGCAGCCGTCTGCTTCGCGTTCAGCCCTTCGGACAACGCGCGGGAGAAGCTGGCGATGAGGCCGTGGTTTTCTGCCAGTTTTTTGTTGGAATCTTCCCGGGTATAGCCGCCGGACAGCGCTACCACACGTACTACCCGCGGATCGGCGATCAGTTCCGCATAGGTATCGGGAATCGTGGGAATGGTCACCTTGAACATCAGCTTGGTGTCTTCCGGCAGTTTCGCCAGACGTTCCATAATATTTTTCTTCAGGATTTCTTCGGCTTTTGCCTTGTCCGGGCAATGGATATCCACTTCCGGTTCGAGGATGGGAACCAGGCCGGCCGCCGCGATCTGCAGGCCGATTTCAAACTGCTGGTCTACGATTTTCTTAATGCCCTCTTCCGCCGCTTCTTTAATTACGCTGCGCATCTTGGTGCCGAAGATATGCCGCTCGTCACGGGCGCGGGCCAGCAGCTTGTCCAGACCGGGAATGGGTTTCATCAGCTGTACGCCGCCGTCCAGGTCCATAAGTCCCTTGTCGACTTTCAGAATCGGGATGATGCCCTTTACGTCCCACAGGTAATCTGCCGTAAATTTGTCGTCAATCTTGCGGTCCATGGTATTTTCAAATAAAATGGCAGCCAGAACACGGTCACTTGTAAAAGAAGGGCTCTTGATGATTCGGGTTCTCATCTCGTGAACCAGAGTGAACATTTCCTCATCATTGGAATAGGCAGTTTCCTCCACGCCGTAAAGCCGCAATGCTTTCGGTGTGCTTCCGCCGCTCTGGTCCAGCGCAGCAATAAATCCTTTGCCGTTTTTCATTTTTTCCAACTGCTTTTGATTCATGTTTTTACCTCCATCCTTTTTTGCTGATTCTCTGTCGTTTCCTTCCCGGATCCCGGATAACCGTCGCGATGATTTAATCAGGCTATACTCGTTATTAATATTATACCATTAACTTACCGCCACGTCCAATTAAAAAACGCTTTGTAAACAGTAAAGTTGCTA
>JAEEGI010021165.1_pt1 | contig 12944 bp, 4 predicted proteins | sample 8958751 | NCBI WGS metagenome assembly JAEEGI01 (sample SAMN16246545, study PRJNA631951) | gut metagenome | biome: gut microbiome; feature: rumen; material: KS-attached | host: Bos | place: Iran: Karaj | collected 2018-10 | reverse complement strand
CCAATCCCCAATCCCCAATCCCCAATCCCCATATTATTGTGTTATTGATTATTCAGAATTATTTTTTTCTTTATAAAATAATTATTTTTTAATTAGAAATAAATGAAAAAAAATAATTTTAAAAAACAAAACAAACTTCTTTTACTTGACAAGAACATCCGTTTTCTTCTCCTTCTAAATCTGCATAAAATTTTTTTCCTGACTTTGTTAATCTATTTTCAGGTAAATTACTTTTTCTTAAAGAACGTATAAATTGAGTTTGTCTTTTTTCTTTCAAATCATCTCTTTTATCCATTAAACTTTTATATTTTTCAACTAATTCTTCAATTTCTTTATCTTTTTTACTTTTATCTTTATTTAACAGATTTATTTGTTGTTGTAAAGAATTATTTAATTCTATAATAGGCGCTGCATTATTATTTTCTATTATTAATTGATTTTTACTTAATTCTTTATCAATTGATAATTTATCTTTATTGTATTCTGATTTTTTTTGTGTAATTAAAAAATATAATATATCTTTTGTTTCTGATAAATCACTTTTAAATATTATATTTAATGTTTCTTTATCAGAAATTTTATCTGTTTCTTTTGCTGAATTTAAAAAATCTATATAATCTTTAATTAAATTATCATAATTATTATCACTCTTATAAGATTCTTTAAACAAATTTGAATCTAAAATTTTTATTTTATTAGTAATAACATCTTTAACTTGTTTTATATTATTATTTTTAATTTCTTTAATTTTATTCATAATTTGAAAATCAATTTCTCTTTCTATATCATTTAAGCATTTATTATATTTATCTTTATATTTTTCATTTTCTAAAATTTCTTTGTTTTGAATTAAAACATTTTGATAATTCATTATAGTATTAAATTTTAATTTATATAAAGTTCTAATATCTTTACATTTACTAACATTTTGTTTAAAATATCTCAAACTATTATTATAATAGTCATCAATATCATTTATAATAATATTATCCCATGCAGTATTAATATTAGGAATAACACCAGAATTAATAGAATCAACAAATGCAATTAATAAATCAGCTAAAATTGCTCCATTAATTCTTTTCCTATTTATTACTTTAGGTTTTGAAGTATAATATACTTTTTCTTTAAGAACTAAAAATTCTTTTCTAAAATTAGTTTTTAACTGAGTAAAAGGAATTTTATCCAAATTTTGTAAATTTTCCTCAGAATCAACAGGTCTAGGTAAAGTAATACATTCTCTATCTTTAAAATATTTTAATATATTTTGTCTAATTAAATTATTTTCATTACTATTTTTCCCAGAAACTTTATTTCTTAAACATAATTCTAAATATTCATTACTAGAAATTTCTTCATTAGTTTCAGGGTCAATTTTATCTAAAGTAAAATCTCTTAAAGTCCAAATAAATTTAGGAGCTAATTCTTCAATTAAAATATCTTTATCAATTTTAGAATTAGTAGCAATTGAATTAGATAAATGAGCAGCTAAAGCTAATTCACTAATTGATTTTTCATCAATATTTCCATTTGTATTATATATAAATAATGAAGAAATTAAAACAATTAATGCAAATATTTTTGAATCATATGTTTTTGTACTTATATCTACACTATTTGTTCCTTCTGAATCAATGAAAAGTATTTTTGATTTTGAATTTGGTGTTTCTTTTGGAGTATTCCATATCCAAATTCCTCTTGTACATGAATTTATTGATGAACCTATTTTAAAACCATTATTAACATTTTTATTATTATTTGAATTTAATAATAAATTCATTAAGAAACTTTTTCCTGTTCTTGCTTTCCCTACTATTGATACTACTATTAATTCTTCTTTTATATTTCTTAATATATTTAATGCTTCTTCTTTTAAAATAAAATTTTTTTTAGAAAATTCTATTAAATTTATTGGAGCTTCTTCATTATTTATTGTTTGAGATAGTTTTGTTGGCCTTAAACTACTTTGAAATTCTGATGTTGAAGTCATTAAATTATTATCTATTTCCTCTATTTTAAAATCTATTTCATTACTATTATTATTTATATTATTTTCACTTATTTTAAAATCATCTTCTTCATCCATTTAATTTATGTGAATTACATGCTTAATTATTTTATTTATTAATTTTTTAAAAATATATTTGATAAATAAGTCTTTTAAATTTATAAATAGAAAGAAACCAAAATAAAAGCTTGAACAACCAATTGTGTATGAAATAAATTTATCTCAAAAAATTTCTCCTCTAAATACCTTCTAATAGGACAATTTAATTTTATAAAAAAAATAATAATAATTTAGAAAAAAATAAATGATACTAATTTTTCTTTTATATTTGCTAGTGGAAATGATCAAAATCAACAACTATAAAAAAACAATTATTTCATTTGATAATTTATTGACTGATGTTATAAAATAAATTAAATTCTTTGATTCAAAATGAAAATTGAGATAAATTAGTATATAAATATAAATTTTCTTAACCAACAAAAAAAACAATTAAAATTAGACTAAAATACAATTTTAAATAATTAATTATATAACTTAAAAAATTCATATAACTCATCAGAAAGGCTTATAATAATATGATTAAATCTAATAACTTATATTTATTTTATATAAGAATTATTTAAAATAAAATATCAAAATACTTAACACAAATTTTTTCTTAAATAAATTAATATTATAAAAATTATAATATTTTATTTAAAACTAAAATCCAAATTCTTTAAATGCAAAAAAACATTAAAAAAATATAATTTGTTAATTTTAAATAGATAATTATACTTCAACATTTAATATTATATAAATAAAATAAATTAAATTTATACTATTTTTGGATTCATTTCCAAGAAGAAGAAGAAAAAATAATAAATTTCAAAAAAATTAAAATCCAAATATTTATACCCTAAAATAAGTTTATAAACCAAAAAAAAAGGTAAATTCAGATAATTTCCCAATAAATGAAAAAAACTTTATTGCGCATTTCCAGTAATTAAACTTTGATTATTTTTCATCATAGTTTTAAATTCTTCATAACTTATTTGTCCATCTCCATTAATATCAACATCTTTAATAATTTCATTAACTAATTTATTAGCATCTTCATTTTCATTATTAATTCCTAAAACTTCTTTAATTTCATCAGGTGATAAAAAACCAGAATGATCTTTATCAAAATAATCAAAAGCATATTTTAAATTTTTTTCAGTGACCAAATTTTCATAATTTACAGTAGCTCTTAAAAATTCTTCAATAGAAATTTGTCCAGATTTATCTTGATCAATAGTTTGCATAATTTCATCAAATTCACTATCTGTTAAAGAATCAGTAAAAAATTTTTTATAACCTTTTTTTAATTCTTCCATTGATAATAAGCCTTCACCACTTTCATCTAATTCTTTAAAAATTTCTGTTAATTTTTGTACCATTTTTGTATTTGACATTTGATGAACTATAAATGCTACTGAAGCTTGATGTAACTTTTGTTTTGAAGAAAAAGTTTGAAGACAATTTTTTAAAGAAATTTTATTAAAAGCTGAATTTTCATTTTTTTTAATTGTTGAATTTTTAATAATAAAAGGATGTTTTAAAGCATCTGCTGCAGAAATTCTTTGAGAAGGGTTTTTTTCTAATAATTGATTTAATAAATTTTTAGCATCATCACTAACATTATCCCAATCTTCACCATTAATTTTATAATATCCTTTAGTAATATTTTGAAAAATTTCATTAGTACTTTTTCCATCAAAAGGAGGGTAACCAACTAATAATATATATAATATTACTCCACAAGACCATACATCACATTCAAAACCATAATTTCCTTTTAAAACTTCAGGAGCAATATAATAGGGACTTCCTACTTTATTTTTTAATTTTTTACCTTTTTTTAAAAACGTTGCTGTTCCAAAATCTATTAATTTTATTTCTAAATCATCTTTTTTATTTGTCATCATCATATTTTCTGGTTTTAAATCTCTATGGACAATTCCCATTTGGTTTAAATATGAAACACAAGAAAATATTTGCTTCATTATTATTGCTGCTTTATTTTCATCATAAAATTGCATATCACATATTTTTTCATATAATTCACCTCCTGAAACATATTCCATAACAAAATACCAATATTTTTCATTTGAGAAATATTCATATATTTTTAATATATTTGGATGATCTAATTTACGTAAAATATTTATTTCATTTAAAAAATATTTATTATTTTGAGTATCTTTACTAACTAATTTCATTGCAAAAGTATGACCTGTTGAGCGTTGTTTTACTTTAAATACTTTTCCAAATGAACCTTCTCCTATTGTTTCTATTGGAACATAATATTGTAATACATCTCCTTTGTTCTCATTCACTAACATTTCTGAAAATATTAATATTTCCTCTTCATCTGATTTTGTTTTTATTCTTTGTAATTTTGAAGATGTTTTTAATGAGTAATTCCTTTGAGAATTTGTTTCTTGTGTTTCTGAACGCTTTTCTGGCTTTTCATTTTTCAATGAATTATTTCTTTGACAAGTACAACCCATTTATTTTTTTCTTTTTTTTTTAATTTTTTTTCTGTTGTTCTATTTGAATTTTTTATTTTTTTTATTTTTTGTTAAATAAATTTTCTATTATCAAATTCTTTCAGTTTTAGAGATTGAATTTTAAAATACTAAACCTTTAAAATATTATAACCATAATTATTAATTAATTTTCATATAAATCAATCATAATCAAAATTAACAATTAAAAAAAAAAAATATATAAAGTTAAACTATATAATATATAATTGTGAAAAACTTATCAAAATAAAAAATTAAAAAAAAGATTTCAAAAAATCACTTAAAAAATAATTAAGATATTTGAACATTTAAAACTCTTTATCATAAAATTATATTTATTTTTTCAAGAAAAAAATAACAACAAAACAAAAATATTAAAATCAATATGATTAATTTAATCAAAGTTAGTATAAAAACTATATTCAAATCATATATTTTTCACAAATATTAAGAAAACAAAAACTAACATTAAAACTTTTAATATTCATATTAATATATTATAATTTTATTTATCAGGTCAAAAACTAAACTTTTTTTAACATGATTTATTAGAAATTAAAATTCTTTTTATTAATATCTGGAAAATTTTAAATATAAACTTGAAATTTATCAAAATTAATGTATTAAAGATTTATTAAATCATTCAAAATTTAATTTTTGAATTATTTATGATTATTTGAATTTAATTTTTGTATAAATAACTTCTGAAAAATTTGATTTTTCTTCTATTATTATTAATTATTGTTATAAATTTTTTGCAATATTCAAAGACATATTTTTCTCTTAAATTAAATAAATAATAATTTAACTTAAAAAATATTTTTTGAATAAATGAAAGAAACAATACCATCAAAAACTTCTTTAGAATCATTAAACAATCAAAATGACAGTGATAGTGACAATGATATAGCAAATTTAAATGATAATGTAAATATTCCTTCAACAAATAATCTTCCATATCCAAATGAAAATAATAAAAATTTAAATGATTCAACAGAAAATTTAAGACCAAGAGATTCAGAATTTTCAAAAAGAAATTCAAAACAAAAACCAAAAAGTACAAATTATAATATAACAAAATTTATTATTGTTTTATCAATTGCTTCTGTTATATTTATAATTAATGTTAGTTTAGGTTCTATGATATGGGCGAATAAAAAATCTTTTTTTGGAAAAATTTTTTGTATTTTAGGAATTATTGGTTTTGGAACGTGTATATTTAATTTAATTAGTGTTATTTTTTTTAGAAAAAAATTTAATACTTTTAAAAAAGAATTTAAAAATTCAGTAACTGAAATTGAATTAATACAACAAGGAAATTTATATGATAATTTATTAAAATCAACAGAATCATCATTAATGAATTTAGGAATGTATTTATTATTATTAGATATATTATTAAATTTAATTTATTGTTTAGCTGTTATTTCATTTACAACATTAATAATTCCAGAAGTGAATTCATTAGCAAATAATACTTATCAATGGTCTATAGCATATGAGAAAATGACATATGAAGAAATCATAAAATATTTACAAATATTTAATGCAGTTTTTGGATTTTTATCAGCATTATCTGTTGGAATTTTATCATATTTATTTTATATATCTTTTACTATATTAGGTTATTTTCACATATATCAAAAAATAGTTCAATTTACTTCAATGTTATATTTACAAATTGGAATTGCATTATTATATCTTTCAATTTGGTTTAAACATTTTAAAGATTTAGCTTTTATAGATGAACAATTTGTTCATTGGCTTCCAAAAGCAGTTTTAATTTCTTCTATTATAGTTATTTTTGTTTCTTTAATTGGATATACTGGAGCAGTTAATAAAAGTATTGCTTGGTTAATTCCAACTTGTATAATTACTACTTTATTTTTATCAATGTTTATGGTATTTTGCTTTATTTCAGTTATTTCTGGTCATTCACTTAATGAATATAGTGATATGAAATGTCCTATTTTTTTAAGTTATTTTAATCACAAATATACCAACGATAATTTATCTTGTCAAAAATATGTTTCTACTTCTTTTTCTATTGAAGATTTAAATTGTCCTAAAGAAAGAATTGTAACTAATTGGGAATATGAATTAAAAACTGAATTAAGTAATAACGATAAAAAGATTAAATATGGGTGTATTAATATGTCTTGTTGTTATGAAATATATAATTTTATTCAAAGTTTTCATAATTATTTAACTATGATTTGTTTTATTACTGAATTTTTTGGTTTAGTATTTTTAGGAACTTTATTGTATTTAATTAATCTTATTCAACAAAAAGGAGCTTATAGTGTTGATGAAAAAACTTCTCAATATTTTATTTATTTATTTGTTGGTATTATAGGAGGATTTTTTGCTTATTTAATAATTAAAATGAATGTTCCTTCATTTTCACCTAGTTTTTCTACTAAATTTACAGACAGAAAAAATGATAAAGATAATATAAATGATTTATTATTTACCCCAATGTCAATAATTAAAAAAAATTCATCTTCTTATACACGTACTCTTGATTTACTTGAATCAACAAAAGAAAGAAAATATACTATTGTTGAAAATAAAAAGAATTGTGCTAGTCGAGGTTGTAATAAAGTAAAATATACTGCTAATTTAACAAGTGATAATTTTGAAATTATTGTTGATGAAGATAAAATGAAAGATTTTAATTTATATTATTCATTTCCTAATGAAAGCAATCATAATAATTTAATTGTTAAAGGAGATAAAAATATATTAAATGGAATAATAAAATCAATTGATATTAAAAATAAATTAAAATGTGAAATAGATTTACATGAAATTCATTTTAAAGTAACTGCAAATGCTATATCTCAAAATAATAAAGATAAATCATTTATTCAATTAAATAATAAAAAATCAAAAGCAATATATTCTATTAATAATTTAGATGAAGAAACAATAATAACAATAGATATGTCTCTAATATATAGTGACGAAGAATATGTTATATTTAACAAAGATATAGATTTTTCAATTGCTAATTATGACAAAACACAAAAAATAGAAGGTGAAATTTATGAATATAATAATAATAATGAACTTGAACCAGCAAAAAATCAAAAAATAACATTATCATATAAAAATTTTAAAAACTGTGAAAAAATAGAAACAGAAACAAATGATAAAGGATATTTTAATATAACAAATATTCCAATATTAAAAAGCAATTTATTAAATGAAGTCAAATTATCTTTTGGAGATAATGAATTGAAGAAAATAGTATTAATTGGTGGAATTGGAATATCAAACACAATAAATTTAAATAGAATAATATTACAAAAAAATTACTTTGTTAATGTTGATAATGATGAAAATTCATATTTTTCTTTTTCATCATATGTTGTTGATTCAATATCAATTGCACCTATTAGTAATGCCACTGTAAGTATATTTGAAGGAGATATTTATTTTCCAAATTTTAAATCTAATGAAACATCATATAATTATGAGACTTTAAATAATGAATATTTAATTCGAACTACTCATACTGATAATAAAGGATATTTTGAATTTAAAGAAAATTTAAAAAATTCAATTTATACTCTTTTAATTTCCCAAATTGGATTTTATAAAACTGTAGAATTAATAAATATTAAAAATAAAACAAATGAAAAAAATAGAGATATATTATCTTTTTCATTAACACCAATTTTAGACAAAAAATCAGAATTAGAAATAATTCTTGATTGGAAGAAAAATCCAATAGATTTAAATTTATTTGCTTTTTTCAAACAATCAGACACATTCCAATGTGAAGTATATTTTGGAAATTATAAATGTTTAAAAACATCAATAGAAAATATAAATTATAATAATGGAACTCAAGGAAGTCAAATAATGAAATTTGAGAAATTAGGAAAATATATTTATACAATAGCAGTAAATCAATTTAAAGTTAATGATAATCCTATTGCAAGAAATGAAATAAAAGTTGAAGGAGCTGAAAATAAAGCTCCAGAAGAAAAATATCCTGATTTTATTAGGAAATATACTTATATTAATGATCATATTTATTTAAAAAATTCTAATGCTACTATTAAGTTGTTTGTTCCTGAATTTGAAAGAGAAATTTATAAAATATCGATGGAAGATATTTTTCAAGATGATAATAAAAATAAATGGTGGATTCCTTTTTGTATTAATGGTGAAAAAGGGATTAAATCTATTAAATATATTAATAAATTTGTTGAGGAACAACCTGATTATAGTTTTTGTGAAAGAATATATGAAACTAGTGAAAATGATGAAACTTCAGATGAAAGTTGAATATTTCAAAATATAATTTAAATAATATATATTAATAATATTTAAAAAAAATTATATTTTCCCTTTAAAAAATAAAAAAAATTAAAAATAATAATTAAAAAATAATTAAAACAAAATTTAAATACCCATTTAAAAATCCAATAAAAAACTTTAAAAAAAAAAAATCAAAAAAAAAATGAATTTATTCCAAATAGACAAAAACGAAATAGACACAATATTTACAACATACCAACAAAGAACAACATCAGAAGAAATAGATTACATTCAAACAGAGCATGAAGGTATATCAGGATTAGCAAAGAAATTAAACAGTGACTTAGGGAACGGTATATCATCAAACGAGGATTCAAAGCGTTTACGTCGTGACTACTTCGACGACAACGTCCGTTACAGAGAGCCAATGCCTTCATTCTGGCATTACGTATCCGAGGCGTTTGAAGACGAGATGCTTCGAATTTTAGTAATTTGTGCAATTTTCGAAATTTCAATTGGTTTAAGTCCACTGACTGAAAACCCTGGTAAAGATGCTTTTGATGGTATTGGTATTGTTTTTGCTATTCTTGTCATTGTCATCACTACAAGTGTCACTAATTATAATAAAGAAAAAAAATTCAAGCAGTTAAGTGATGAGAATTTTAAAAAATTTCAAGTAGTTGTTGTTAGGGATGGAAGTAAATTTAATATTTCTGATGAAGAATTATTAGTGGGTGATAAATGTAAAATAGATGTTGGAATGATTATTCCTGCTGATGGAATTTTAGTTTCCAGTTCGAATTTACGTGTTGATGAAAGTAGTTTAACTGGAGAAAGTGATTTAATGAGGAAAGAAACTTTAGAAAATTGTATTAAGAATAAAGAAAAATTTAGAGAAAAAAAATTACCTTCTCCAATGGTCTTCTCAGGAACTACAGTTAAAGAAGGAACAGGATGGATGCTTGTTTTAGCTGTTGGAAAAAATTCTGCTGCTGGGAAAATTAGGGAACATGTTATGCAAAATAAAAATGATGAAGAGAGTAATCAAACCCCTCTTGAAATTAAATTAGGAGATATTGCTGAAGATATTGGAACTTTTGGTTTATGGTCTGCTATTTTAACTTTTTTAGCTTTATTATTTAAATTATTTTATAGTAAATATTATCAAATGGAATATAGAAATGAACAAATGGAAAATTTCATTCAAGATAAATTTATTAATGGAACTTATGATAATACTACAAGTGAGAAGATAAAAAATGAAACATATTATTTAATTGAAAATAATTCTGTTTGGAGTGGAATTTGGAAAGATATATTTCAAAGTGTTGTATTATGTATAACAATAATAGTAGTTGCAATTCCTGAAGGATTACCACTTGCAGTAACATTATCTTTATCTTTTAGTGTTAAAAAAATGATGGATGATAATAATTTAGTTAGACATATGCCTGCTTGTGAAACTATGGGAGGAGCTAATTTTATTTGTACTGATAAAACTGGAACTTTAACTAGAAATAAAATGCATGTGGTTACTGTCTTTAATAATTCTACTGAAGTCGATGTTAATAATGTTGATTCTGAACATAAAGATATTTATTCTCATAAATTTACTGATGCTTATTATAAGAATTTTAAAGATGCTTTAGTGAATAATATTGATGTTGAATTAGATGCTAAAGGTGATATTATTATGGAAAGCTCTTCAAAAACTGATTTTGCTTTCTATGATTTATTAAGAGGTTTCAGTGAAAATTTATTTAGATTATATGAAAGAGTTGATAGGTTAGGTTTTCATTCAGATAGAAAGAAAATGTCTACAATAGTAAAAAGAGATGATGGTAAATATTTCATTTATATGAAAGGAGCACCTGAAGTAATATTAAATTCCTGTAAATATTATTTAAAACCATCAGGAGATTCCGTATCTGAAATAACAAATTCAGAATTGAAAAAATTTGATGAAATGACGAAAAAATTTTCTTCATTAACACTTCGTAACTTAGCAATAGCAATGAAAGAAGTATCGTATGACGAGGTGAAATCCTATAAAGAATCAAAAGCAACAACCTCTCATTTAAATTACGAGATAGAGAAGGAGAACTTTACATTAATTGGAATAGCAGCAATAAACGATGCTCTTCGTGCAGGAGTACCTCGTTCAGTAGCATTATGTCACGCAGCTTATGTGAGAGTAATAATGATAACAGGTGATGATGTTCGAATAGCCGAAGCAATAGCCCGTAATGCAGGGATTATCGATAGTAGAGAAAATTACCTTTCACTAACAGGAAATGAATTCTTCACTCGAATAGGTGGTATTGCTTGTAAAACTTGTACTATGGACACTAATAAGTGTGTTTGTCCTAAAACTATTGGACAAGCAAGATTAAAGTACGGTGATGATAAAGATGATGAATTTTTAGAAAGTAAATTAAAAAAAGAAAAAGTTCATAATATGGTAGAATTTCAAAGAATAATCCCTAATTTACGTGTTATTGCCAGAGCCAGAGCTATTGATAAATATGCCTTAGTTTTAGGATTAAGAGAATTAGAACATGTTGTTGCTGTTACTGGAGATGGAACTAATGATGCTTCAGCTTTATCAAAAGCCGATGTCGGATTCGCAATGGGAAAAACAGGAACTGATGTTGCTAGAGATGCTGCTGATATTATTATATTAGATGATAATTTTAATTCTATTGTTCATGCTATTAAATGGGGAAGAAATATATTTGATAATATTAGGAAATTTATACAATTTCAACTTTCAGTTAATTTTTCTGCAGTTTTATTAGTTTTTGTTTCTTCATGTATTGGAAGTGAATCACCTATAACTGCAATTCAAATGCTTTGGATAAATTTAATTATGGATTCATTAGGCTCTCTTGCTTTATCAACTGAAGATCCTTCTAATGAATTATTATATAGGAAACCACATTCTAAAAGAGAATACATTATTTCTCCTATTATGTGGAAACACGTTATTGCTCAATCTTTAGTTCAATTTTCTTTAGTTTTATTCCTTTATTTATATGCTCCTCTATTTATTGAAGAAGATCACCCTGAAAGACAAAAAATGATACAACAATTAGAAAATTGTTTTGGAGATTTTGTAGCAGAAACAACAGAATTTAAAAATCATATGATAAAATATTATATAATGGATGGTAAAAAATCATCTTGGGACCCATTAAAACATATAAGAAGAAATTTAAGTCCAAAAGCTTGTTTATTTTTTGATGAAAAGCGATTTGAACCAAAACAAATAACAAACTTATATGAAGCTTTTAAATGGTATATATCAGAATATGGTAATACATGTCATATGACAATAATATTTAATACATTTGTTTTATATTCATTATTTAATCAAATTAATTCTCGTGTAATAAATGATAATTTCAATATATTATATCGTATATTAAGTAATTGGATGTTTATAGCAGTAACAGGATTTGAGTTACTTATTCAAATATGTATTGTTCAATATGGAGGACTTGTTTTTAAATGTAGTTTACATGGTTTAACTATTAGTCAATGGATGTGGTGTTTAGGAATGGCTTCTATTACTTTTTTAGTTAGTATTATTATGAAATTCTTTAAATTTGAAAATTTATGTATTAAGAAAGATGATGATGATAAAAGTAGTATTTATAAAAGAAGCACTTTTTCTGGAAGGAGAGATCCTTATTTAAGTAGAAATTTATTAAATGATGAAGGTGATGATATTGATAAAGCTTTAGAAGTAGAAATGGGACATGTTAGACATGGATCCAGTGATCAAGGTTTTCTTTCAAATCCACAATCCATTTAAAAACTTTTTTTGAGATTTTATTAGTTTCTTTTTTTATTTTTTTTTGATATTAATTTTTTCATATAATAATACTTTTTAATTTAAACAAAAATTTATTTATTTTTTATATTTTAACTATCTTTATAAAGAATATAATTTAACTAAAAAGAAAATAATAAATAAAAATAATCAAATATTTAAGAATAAGAAAAAAACTCCAGATATAACAAACAAAAAAGAAAAAAAGATTAACAAATGTTTCTTTTTCTCTTATTTTCTTCATTTTTGTTTTGAAGGTTATATGTGCAAACTG
>JAEEGI010021161.1_pt1 | contig 12947 bp, 8 predicted proteins | sample 8958751 | NCBI WGS metagenome assembly JAEEGI01 (sample SAMN16246545, study PRJNA631951) | gut metagenome | biome: gut microbiome; feature: rumen; material: KS-attached | host: Bos | place: Iran: Karaj | collected 2018-10 | reverse complement strand
GTTCCGAGGACTGCAAGACGGTAGCGCCGTTTGTATTCTCGGGTGCTAATCCGGGCGAACATACAAAGGGCTTCATAGATGCGCTGAACAACGAGGACGGATGTCTCAAACTCGTATACAACACCACGAAGTACGGAAATAACAACTACAAGACTTTCTCAAACTGTGCGTATCTCTATATTGAGGAGGAGTCCACTCCGGGCTTCAAGCACACGGATGAGGAACTCTTAAACTATGTCATCTCAGTCGGCGGCAAGACGCTCGGCTACGAGCTCGACTTCACAGTCGAACAGCTCGAGGCCCTCGTCTCGACCGACAAGGACGGCAATGTAAAAGAGGGAGGCCTCGGTTATCAGGACTTCTACTCACTCGCAAACAATACCTATTGGTATGTAAATGAGTACCAGGGCCTCGACCTCTATAAATTCCTGCTCTACGCAGGCGTTCCGAGCGCAGCTGACCTGGGTGACAAGGCAGCGAAGACAGACGTAACGTTCTCGGCATCTGACGGCTACACCTCTGCAGAGAAGTTCAATATGGCACAACTGTCGGACTACAATAACTTCGGTTACTACAAAAAGAATTCCGCCGACTTTGACGACGGAACATATAAACCGACAAATGCCGATCTCATAAAGACCGGATATCCCGTAATGCTCGCATACGGCGTAAACGGATATCCTTATACAATCCAGAATGGCGGAGACGGATATGTCTCCGGTATTTCAAACAACGGCGGACCGATGAGAGTAATCTTCGGCAAGACCGAATACGGCCATGCCAACGGTTCCAACCAGATTCAGTATCTCTCCAACATAGTTGTCGGAGCAAACTTCCTTCTCCAGACCCATAACGGCACGAGGGAAGAGGCTCTTAAAGAGTATACCGACAATGAGATGAGCGTTCTCGTAAAGAACGTTGACGGTTCCGAACTGGCGAACACCACATACACAGTCAAGCAGTTTGAGGATGTTCTCTACGGTGAGGACACGACTTCGAACCAGCTCAAGGCCGGCAAGATCAAGGGTCTCTTCGGCGGCGATATCTATGAGGGCGTAAAACTTGAGTACTTCCTTTCAGACGTAATAGGAATACCCGGCACAAACGGCACGGTTGTATTCTCGGACGGCAAGAAGGATATTGAAGTTGAACTGACAGATCTCTTTGAGCAGGGCGGATTTGTCGCCTTTGCGAAAAACGGCACACCGCTTGTACCTTCAAAGGACAGCGAGGGCTACATCGCCTCACGTGACCTGAAACCGGTTTCAAACGAACCTGCAAAATATAAAGTAGAGAACTTCGGCGGACCGCTCATGCTCGTGCTTCCGGACAAGGAGAACGGCGCAAAGAAGGCCGAGTTCCTTGAGAACATAAAGAGCATTGTCGTAAATGTTGAACCCGATCAGTACGCCCATCTTGATGGCGATGCAGCTGCTCTGGCAGAGAATACGATTCTCTTCACCGGTGAAGGCGTAAATGCCGACAAGACCTATACGGTCGCCGACCTCGAGGGAATGCAGAAAGTCGCAAAGACTCTCGACTTCGGCAAAGAGCGTTTCAGGGGTATCCCGATTTATGACCTTCTCGTCTCCACGGGAATCAGATACAACGCGAACGAAGTAATCTTCACAACCGATGACGGCAAGACCGAGACATTCAAGCTCGGTGACCTGCGCGGCGGTGAGGACAAGGTTACTCCGCTCCTCGCCTTCGGTAAGGGCGATGTCGCAAAGGCCGTCAAAGAGGGAACACCTCTCATGGAAAAAGACGGCGGACCTCTCATGATTGTCACTTCCGACAAGCAGGTGAAGGGTGTCACGAAGGTTGAGGTCACGACAATCGAGATGAACAGCTGGGATCATACGGCTTCCGATCTCTACACCGGATTCCTTGAGTCCCCGTTCACCGTAGTTGTAAAGACGAGTTCCTCCGAAAAGGCATATGAGTTCACACTTAAAGACCTTGAGGGCATGACAGACCTCGTCGAGCGTACGGATTACTCCGTACTTGACCTCGGCACATGCGAGGGTATCAACCTCTGGGGACTTCTTGAGGCAACTGCAGGCAAGGACTTCGACATATCCAACCCGGTGTCTGTTGTCGGATATGCGACGGACAACTACTCGAAGGACTTCCTTGCAATCTTCTCGCTCGAACAGCTCCAGAAGGGTATTGTTGACGCAAACGGACAGCGCAAGCCGATTATAGTCTGCTACGCAATCCAGGGATATCCGCTCGTTGATACGACAGACGACGAAGGCTACTCAGGTCTTGTCGCCAATGCGGACGGACCCATCCGTTTCATCACCGAGACCAACCAGGGTGCGTCAATCAAGCATGCCAACAAGGTTGTAATAACAATAGGTTAAAGATATGATTGATTTAAACAAGTGGCTCGAGGAGGCCAAGGCGGACCCGTCTGCCGAAAAATGCGGCATGTACCTCACGCACAACGGTGTCGTGAGGGCGACCGCCAAGGCACAGGTCCGCGAAGGCGTGGCCTCAGAGAGCGTGCGCGGCATGGTCTTCTCCTATGACGAGGAGAAGGTAAATGCCGCAATAGAAGAGGCATATAAACTGCCCGGCATATACTATGTGCGGGTATGGCTCGCTTCGGGTGAACTCTCCGTCGGAGACGACATAATGTATGTCCTCATCGGCGGGGACATACGCCCGCATGTAATTGACGGCCTTCAGTTTCTGGTCGGCAAGATAAAGAGCGAATGCGTAAAAGAGACTGAAAAGTTCTGAGGTAACGGTTTTGAAGGACAGTTTCGGAAGAGAAATTGATTATCTGCGAATCTCCGTGACTGACAGGTGCAATCTGCGCTGCGTATACTGTATGCCGGAGGAGGGCGTCGAGCCAATCTCCCACGCAGATGTCCTGTCATATGAGGAGACGGTAAGGCTGGTCCGCATCTTTGCGGAGCTCGGCATTAAAGACGTGCGCCTTACCGGCGGAGAACCTCTCGTCCGCCGTGGCATAGAAAGTCTCGTCTCAGAGATAAAGGCCATGCCCGGCATAGAGACGGTCTCGATTACGACGAACGGAATTCTTCTGCCCGAAAAACTTCCCGCATTTATCGAGGGAGGGCTCGACGCCGTAAATATCAGCCTGGACACACTTGTCCCGGAGAAGTTTGACCGAATCACAAGGCGTACCGGACTGTCCGCCGTCCTGGAGGCGATTGATCTCTGCCTTGATGCAGGGCTGAATACGAAGATAAATGTCGTTGCGATGAAAGGCATCAATGACGACGAATTCGTTTCGCTCGCAGAGCTCGCGAAGGACAGAAACCTCGCCGTCAGATTTATTGAATATATGCCGATAGGCAAGAATGATTTTGAGAAATATGTGCCCGGACAGGAGATCAGGGAACAGCTTGAAGTGGAGTTCGGACCTATGAAACCGGATACTGCACAGCGCGGCCACGGTCCCGCAATGTACTTCAGACCTGAGGGCTTTGAGGGCTCAATCGGTTTCATCTCTGCCATGACCTGCGCGTTTTGCGACAGGTGCAACCGCGTGCGTCTGACGGCGGACGGATTTTTAAAACTCTGCCTTCAGTATGATATCGGTACTTCCCTGCGGGATGTCGTTCGTGCAGGTGCTTTGGACAATGAGATAAAAGATGTTATAATGAAGACTGTTGAAAAGAAACCGAAGGAGCACACCTTCAACGATTATCTCGATGTAAAGAATATAGAAGAGAAAAGCATGAATAAGATCGGAGGATAATCATGAGCGAAGAGAAAAAGATTATCAAAGCTGCTGTACTGACTTTGTCCGACAAGGGCTCAAGGGGCGAGCGGGAAGATTTGTCAGGTCCCGCCATAAAAGACTTTATCGAGCCCTACGGCTATGAGGTTGTTGATTACAAAATCATTCCCGATGATTTTGATCTGATAAGAAAAGAGATAAAGAGAATAGCGGATGAGGATGTGGCAAACGTCCTCTTCACCACGGGCGGCACGGGCTTTTCACAGCGCGATGTCACGCCTGAGGCCACGAAGGCGGTCTGCCACCGCGATGTGCCCGGAATACCCGAGGCCATGCGTGCCGCCTCAATGCAGATAACAAACAAGGCAATGCTCTCCAGAGCATACGCCGGTATAAGAAAGAACACCCTGGTAATCAATATGCCGGGTTCACCCAAGGCCGTAAAAGAGAGCCTTGAGGTAATAATCGAGCCTCTGCGTCACGGCATAGAAATACTTATAGGTGACGCATCTGAGTGCGCAAGGAAGTAAACCATGTTAACTGTCAGGACTTCAGCTGAAGCTGAAAGAATAATATCCGATACTTTCGGAAAACTGCGAACCGAAACGGAGGAGGTCACTCTCTCTGAATCGGCAGGCAGAGTGCTGGCTGAGGACATTGTCTCAAAGGAGGATGTCCCCGGCTTTAATCGTTCGACCGTTGACGGCTATGCGGTGAAGGCGGCCGATACCTTCGGATGTTCCGACAGCATACCCGCAATTCTGGATTTTAAAGGTGAAGTCCTGATGGGTGTTACACCGGAATTTGAAATTGAGAAGGGTCAATGCGCATATGTGCCCACGGGCGGCGAGCTGCCGAAGGGCGCGGATGCGATGGTCATGCTTGAATTCTCGGAGGACTACGGGGACGGCACACGCGCCCTTTTAAAACCCTCTGCGCCGGGACAGCATGTCACATTCAGAGGCGATGACGTAAAAAGCGGCGCTGAGGTTCTGAAGGCAGGAACCTGCCTGGCAGCCCGCCATATAGGTGCACTTGCGGCCATGGGTTACTCCTCTGTCCGTGTGTATAAGAAACTCAGGGTTGCGGTATTGTCCACGGGTGATGAGCTTGTGGATGTATCAGAGAATCCTGAGGGTGCCCAGGTAAGAGATATAAACAGTTATGAGCTATGTGCCGCTCTCGGGGCACTGGGCTGCGAATACTGCAATTTCGGCATTGTCAGGGACGACCTGCCCCTTCTTGAGGGCAAGGTGAAAGAGGCTGTTGAAAACTTCGATATGGTTATTGTTTCGGGCGGAAGTTCTGTCGGTGTCAAAGACGCCACTTTCAAAGTCTATGACAAACTCGGAGAGGTCCTCTTCCACGGAATTGCCATAAAACCGGGAAAACCCACCATCTGTGCAGACATAGACGGCAAACCCTGTTTCGGGCTTCCGGGACATCCGCTTGCGGCGTTTTATATATTCAGTCTCTTTGTCAAACCGCTGGTTCTCACGATGGGCGGAGCGGGCAGAGAGATGGTACTGAGAAAGAGACTGCCCGTCACACTCTCAATTCCGAGCAATCACGGAAGAGAGGAGTGCATGGGAGTGAAAATAGTTGAAAAGGACGGCAGGGAATATGCCGAGCCTGTCTATACGAAATCCGGCCTTATAAGCACACTGTCACAGATAGACGGATTTATCAGAATCAGCAGGGACTGTGAAGGCATAGGCGGCGGAGAGGAAGTCGAGGTGGAACTGTTTTGAAATATGAGTATCTGACAAATGAAGATCTCGACATAGCGGTGGAGTCTTATATTGCCGTGCTGAAGAGTGAGGGCCTTGCTCCGAAATCGGAGACCATCCCCGTTTTCAGGGCGGCGGGACGCATAACCGCGCACGCGGTCTATGCGCATATCTGCGCGCCTCATTACAACGCATCCGCCATGGACGGAATCGCGCTTATGGCAAATGTCACATTCGGCGCGACAGAGACCACGCCCGTGCGTCTGACGGAGGACCAGTTCATACAGGTTGACACGGGCGACCCGATGCCCGAAGGCACGGACGCTGTTGTCATGATAGAGGATGTCGTAAGAGACGGTGACGATGTATTGCTCTACGGAGCGGCAACTCCCTGGCAGCATGTACGCCAGATAGGTGAGGATGTCTGTGCGGGTGATATGATTCTCCCGTCATATACGGAAATCACTCCGGCGGCACTCGGCGCCATGCTTGCGGGCGGTGTCCTGGAAGTGGACGTTGTGAAGGCGCCGGTCGTCGGTATAATACCGACGGGCGATGAAATCGTGCCGCCCTGTTCCGACCCGAAACCCGGTGACATCATTGAATTCAACTCGACAATTTTCTCGGGTATTCTGGAGAGCTGGGGCGCGGAACCCAGGGTATACCCGATTACAAAGGATATTAAAGAAGAGATTATAAATGCCGTGGAGACGGCCGTCGCGGAGTGCGACGCCGTCATCATAAATGCCGGCTCGTCAGCGGGCAGGGACGACTACTCGTCCCTCGCCGTATCGACGGTCGGCCGCATGCTCTACCACGGCATTGCCATAAAGCCCGGCAAGCCCGCTATTTTAGGCTATTCGCAGAATAAGCCGATACTCGGCGTGCCGGGATATCCCGTCTCGGGAATCATTGTCCTGGAGGAGATTTTAAGACCGGTCATAGAGATTATGACGGGCAGAAATCTCCACAGGCAGACCGTGATAAAGGCCTCACTCGGAAGAGTCATGACATCCCCTTTGAAATACAGGGAATTTGTCAGGGCGAGAGTGGGCATAAATGAAAAGGGCGAGTATATCGCCACTCCCTTAAACCGCGGAGCGGGCGTTGTCACATCCTTCGTCAAGGCCGACGGAATAATTGACATCCCTCAGGACTGTGAGGGCTATGAGGCGGGCGATATCGTTGACGTAACGCTCCTTCGCCCGCAGAACGATATCGACAACACGCTCACCATAATCGGCAGCCATGATCCGCTCATAGACGAGATCATAGATGTCCTCAGAATTTCGGACATTGACTCCGTGGTCTCCTCCTCACATGTCGGCTCTATGGGCGCCATCATGGCGATAAAGCGCGGTGAGGCCCAGATGGGCGCCATTCACCTCCTTGACGAGGAGACGGGTGCTTACAATGACAGCTACATCGCCAGGTACTTCCCGAACGGAGGAGTAAAACTAGAAAAAGGCGTGAAGCGCGTCCAGGGAATAATGGTCGCAAAGGGCAATCCCAAGGGAATTAAGGAGTTTAAAGACCTCGCCCGCGAGGGCATTTCATATGTAAACCGTCAGAAGGGTGCGGGCACGCGCATTTTGTGTGATTTCCTGCTTAAACAGAACGGTATGGACCCTTCCGACCTCTACGGTTATGAGCGTGAGGAGTTTACCCACACTTCCGTCGCGGCTCAGATTGCCTCGGGTACGGCTGATGCCGGCCTCGGCATCTACTCCGCCGCAAAGACCTACGACCTCGATTTCATCCCCGTCTGTGACGAGGAGTATGATTTCCTCATAGATGAGAAGGCGTACGACAGTGAGAAGGTTCAGAAGTTCCTCTCCGTACTCCGCAGCGACGAGATTAAAGAGAGACTTTCAAGGATGGGAGGCTACGAGACATGGAACTGACCCATATCGATGAAAAAGGCGCCGCACGCATGGTTGACGTCGGCGACAAGGACTATACCCACAGGACGGCAAAAGCTCAGGCGATCGTCACCATGAAGGCCGAGACGCTTGAGCTCATAAAAGAGGGCAATATCAAAAAGGGCGATGTATTCTCCTGCGCCAGAATAGCGGGCATCCAGGCCGCAAAGCGCACTTTCGAACTCATCCCGATGTGCCATCCCCTTCCCCTTGAGAAGATCTCCGTCGATCTTGAGGCGATAAACGACACACAGGTAAAAATAATCTCCACCGTGTCCTGTACATACAAGACAGGGGTGGAGATGGAAGCTCTGACTGCCGCAAATGTCGCCGCGCTTACAATCTATGATATGTGCAAGGCGGTCGACCGCGGTATGGTTATTTCCGACTGCTGCCTTCTATACAAGGACGGCGGCAAGTCCGGAGTTTATGAGAGATAATTATTTATAGAAAGCGTAGACTGAGCCGGAAGGACGGACTGTCACGTCTGCCGCCGTCTCATCCTGAACGATGTATGTGTCCCTGCTCACTGTGGGGATGATATATGCATTGTTCAGAAGATAGTTCTCGCACTCGACAAGGATCTCCGTAAGTTTGTCGGAGTCCTCGGAACCCAGTGCCGAATTCACGAGCTTGTCGAATTCGGGATTCTGAAGATTAATAATGTTCTTCGCGGAGTCTGAAGTGAAGTTCTTCAGGTACTCGCTCGCGAGGAAATCAGAGGTGACTATGGTCGTGTAGGCGATATCATAGTCGCCTTTGTTTATGACCGAGTCGAGTTCCTCCTGGGTTGCAAAGGACTCAAAGGTGAGAGTCAGCGCAACGCCGAAGGTCTTCTGCCAGCCCTGCATTATTGTCTTGACGCTGTCGAGGTCGCTCTCGAGGCAGACGAGTTTCAAGTTGAGAGTGAGGTCGTCCGGAATTTCCTGGGCCTCGTTGCGTTCTTTCAGGGCACGGTAGATTTCGTCTGCCTTGCCGAGGTCATATTCCGGTCCGCGCAGGACATTGGCGTTTGCGCGGTAGGAGGAGCCGGCCTGGAGGAGACAGGCGGAAGGGATGACGCCTTCCGCTCTTGAGATACCCTTGCCGACGAGGGCGTCAATATCTGTCGAGTGCGCAAACGCGAGGCGTATGCTGCGGAAGGTGTTCAGTGTCTCATTTGAACAGTTGAAACAGAAGGCCTTTACGGCATTCTTGTAATGTGAGACCTTGTACTCCGTACCGAGGTCCGTCGTCTCTTCGCGTGAGGCAGTCCTTATACTGAACTCGCGCGGCTTTTCCTCGTCGGGAACGAAGAGGCGGATTGTGTCGGAAAGAGCTCTGTATGAGCCCTTGTAGTCGGGATTCTTCTTTAGGGTTACGGCACCGATGTCCTCATCAAAGAGGCCGAGGTAGAAGGGGCCGTTTGAGAGCAGCAGGCTTGTGGAGAGTCCGTACCTGCCGGCTGTCTCATTGAAGAATGCCTCTTTGCACGGCATACAGATGGGAAGCGCCAGAGTGGTCAGGAGAACCTCAAAAGGCTTTTTAAGCTCGATGACGAGGGTCACGTCATCCGTGGCATAGGCGCGGTTTACGGCATCGAGCATATAGGCATACGGCGAGCCCGTGTTCTTGTCAAGAACACGCATAATGCCGTATGCGAAGTCCTCCGCCGTGACGCGCGTGTCGAGACTTTTTACAAAGTCCTCGCCGAGGGCCTTTGTCGCGCTCTTCGGGACGTACCACTTGGCATCGTCGCGCAGGGCGAAGGTGTAGATCAGACCATCGGGTGAGACGGTCCAGGCCTGCGCTGCTGCTTTCTGGATGTTGCCCGAGGCGTCAATCCGTACGAGTCCCTCAAAGCAGTTGTTCAATATGGTCTCAAGTTCGAGGCCCTCCGCAATCTGCGGGTCGTAACAGTTCGGCACGTAATTTATGGGAGCACTGATTGCGGTTGACTTGTTTTTGCCGCAGGCAGTGAGAGTTATTAACATTGTGAGGCAGATTATTATGATTAGTCCGTTTTTCAGGACACGGGGTTGTTGTATAATGGAGTAGACCTCCTTTTTGTTTTTACATATTTTACCATATATGCTAGAATAAATCTATCAAAGAAAGGGTGTTTGCATGAATTCGGCACTGATTACCATATTGCTTGTTCTCATAGCAGTTCTGCTTATTGTATGCATTGTTCTGCTGCTCCTGAATCGCAAAAAAATAGGCGAGATAGATCAGATAGACCAGGCGGCCGCCTTCCGTTCCGTGGAGGATAAGATACGCGATGTAGGCCGCGTCACATCCGAGGAATTCCATCGCTCGAGAGTTGAGACTGCGGGCAATAAGGACGCCATAGTAAAGCAGATTTCCGAGCTCTCCGAAAAGAGCCTTGAGAGCCAGATGAATCTCGGCGACCGCATAAGCCGTTCCCTCACCGAAATCAGGGAGGGCAATGAGAAGAAACTTGACGAGATGCGCCAGACTGTTGACGAGAAGCTCACAAAGACGCTCACAACGCGCCTTGACAGCTCTTTCAAGACGGTCTCGGAGCAGCTTGAAAACCTCTATAAATCCCTCGGCGAGATGAAGGAACTCTCAGCCGGTGTCACGACTAACGTCTCGAGCCTCAACCGTATCCTTACAAACGTCAAGGCGCGCGGCACCTGGGCTGAGGTCCAGCTGGAGGCCATTCTGGACCAGACAATCCCGGGCATGTATGAGAAGAATGTCGCGACAAGGCAGGGCTCACTCGCCCGTGTCGAGTTCGCGGTCAAGATTCCCTCGGGAGAGGACCCCACGAAGTTTGCCTATCTTCCCATAGACAGCAAGTTCCCCATGGAGGACTATGCGCGCCTCTGCGAGGCCGCCGATGCGGCTGACGCTCCGGCGCTTGAGGCCGCAAGGAAGGCCCTTGAAACCCGCGTGAAGGACGAGGCAAAGCAGATAAGCGCTTACATAAATGAGCCCGTAACTACGCCATTTGCCATCATGTACCTGGCAACTGAGGGCCTCTATGCCGAGGTCACATCCTCAAAGAACGGTCTTGCCGAGGAAGTGCAGACCAAGTACGGAATAATGGTTGCGGGCCCCACGACTATCACTGCGCTCTTAAACTCCCTCTCCATGGGCTTCCGCGCCATAGCCATAAATGAAAAGGCAAATGAGGTCAGGGAGCTTCTCGCCGTAACCAAGGCGCAGTACGGCAAGTTTGAGGAGATTCTCGCCAAGGCGCAGAGCAAGATCACCGATGCTGGCAAGGTGCTCGGAGAGGCTCAGCATAGAAACGAGATTATCAATAAAAAACTGAAGAAGGTCGATGCCATCGAGATGGGCGAAGCGGAAGCCTATCTGCGGATAGATGACGGCCTTGACGAATAGGAAAAACTTTAAGGCGACGGCTGTGCCCGTCGCCTTTTTTTCTTGATATAGACTTATAATATGTGTATAATTTATCTGTATATTTATAATCCCCGAATCTTTGAGGAGAGTATCTATGGACTATATTGAAATAGTAAAACACATGTCCCTGCGTGAGCAGGCACGCCTTGTCACAGGCGCGGACTTCTGGCACACCTGGGCGCCGGTAAAGTACGGCATGCCCTCCGTAATGGTGAGCGACGGCCCGAACGGCCTTCGCAAAGAGGTTAAACATAAGACAATCACATCGGTGTGCTTCCCGTCCGCGACTGCGCTCGCAGCCTCCTGGGACCGCGGCGTGCTCGCGCACATAGGCGGAACCCTCGCCGATGACTGCAAGGCGAACCGGGTATCGGTCCTTCTGGGTCCCGGCATAAATATCAAGCGTTCGCCCCTCTGCGGCAGAAACTTCGAATACTACTCCGAGGATCCGGTACTTGCCGGTGAACTCGCAGCTGCATATATCAATGCCGTCCAGGCAAAGGGCGTCGGTACATCGCTCAAGCATTTTGCCGCCAACAGCACAGAGACCCGCCGTATGGTCTCCAACTCGCTCGTTGACGACCGTGCTCTCCGCGAAATCTACCTCCGCGGCTTTGAAATTGCCGTCAAGAAGGCTCAGCCCTGGACAATAATGATGGCGTATAACAAACTCAACGGCACATACTGCTCTGAGAACTCATGGCTTATGGAACACGTTCTCCGCGGAGAATGGGGATTCCAGGGCCTCACCGTCTCCGACTGGATGGCGGTCAATGACCGCGTGACGAGCCTTGAGAACGGCCTTGATCTTGAAATGCCGGGTTCCGGTTACGCAAACGTGCGCAAGATAGCCAAGGCCTTCAGAAAAGGCGAGTTTGACGCCGTCAACCTCGAAGTCGCAGCGACGAAGGTCGCCGAACTCGTCAACAAATCCGAGCCTCTGCTCAAGAGCCCTGCGCCGAAGCGCAATCTCGACGGCGACCATGAAGTGGCGCGCGTCACGGCTGAGCAGTGCCCGGTCCTTCTCAAGAACAACGGTGTACTTCCCGTCAGACCGGGCGCAACAGTCGCCCTCATCGGTGAGCGCGCCGAAAAGCCCATGTATCAGGGCGCCGGAAGTGCCGGCATCAATTCCTATAAAGTCGTAAGCGTGATCGATGCGTTCAAGTCAGCCAACATGGGCTACTACTACGCAAAAGGTTACGATATCAAGTCTCCGGACGAGATCAATCAGAAACTTATCAGCGAGGCCGTTGCAGCCGCGAACGCCGCAAATGTTGCACTTGTCTTTGTAAGCTGTGATGAAATTGATGCGGCTGAAGGCGCAGACAGACGCAGCATGGGTATACCCGCTGCACAGACCGCTCTCATTGAGGCTGTCTGCAGGACCAATCCGAACACTGCCGTTATACTCACATCAGGCAGCTGTGTCGAGATGCCCTGGGTTGACCTCCCGGCAGCCATACTCCAGACCTACCTCCTCGGTGAGGCTCAGGGTACGGCAATATATGACATAGTCACCGGTAAGGTTTCCCCGAGCGGAAAACTTCCCGAGACATATCCCGTACGTTTTGAGGACACACCCTGTCCCGAGAACTACCAGACTCAGCCCGACAACAACCTCATCTACAAAGAGAGCATCTATGTCGGCTACCGCTATTTCGAGAAGGCGGGCGTTCCGGTACTCTTCCCGTTCGGACACGGTCTCTCATATTCACACTTTGATTATTCGGATCTCACACTCTCTTCAAAGAACATTACTCCGAATGACAAACTTCAGCTCACATTCACCATAACCAACAGCGGCGGCTACGGCGCGGCCGAGACGGCGCAGGTATATGTCGGCCTTAAGGATTCCCTGGTTTACAGGGCAAAGAAGGAACTCAAGGAGTTTGCGAAGGTTTACTTAAATCCCGGCCAGAGCCAGACAGTTACAATAGAGCTTGACCGCAGCGCATTTGAGTACTACTCACCGACCCTTAAAGGCTTCGTTGTCGAGGGCGGCACATATGACATCTATGTCGGCGCATCCTCAGAGGATATCCGCCTCACCGCGCAGGTCGATGTAGACTCGAGGGAGAACTCAGGCGAAATAGACTACAGAGAGGCAACTCCCAAGTACTGGACCGCTGACATCAAGAATGTTGATGAAGAGGACTTTGTCGATATATTCGGCGCCTATCCCGCGGATTATGTTCC
>JAEEGI010021159.1_pt1 | contig 12947 bp, 6 predicted proteins | sample 8958751 | NCBI WGS metagenome assembly JAEEGI01 (sample SAMN16246545, study PRJNA631951) | gut metagenome | biome: gut microbiome; feature: rumen; material: KS-attached | host: Bos | place: Iran: Karaj | collected 2018-10 | reverse complement strand
TTTACAATAATTATATTCCATTTAAAAAATTTGGAATTACATTTTGTAAAATAGGAAGAAATTTATGTTTTAATTTTGATCAAAATTTCATTCCAAAATTTGTAATAGGACCTCATTGGTATTTTTTTTTCATAATGAATATAATTGTTATAGTATTATCAGTTTATCTATATAAATCATTTATTAATATTTCATCTCAATTTATGATAATTGGATATTTTATTTGTTTATTTGTGGTTATAATTTTTTATTATTCATCATTTTTACTTAATCCTGGTTTAGTTCTAAATAAAATCTCTAATAATGAGAATTGTTCATATTGTGGAATTTGTAAAGTTTATTATAATTATAATCAAAAAGTTAGTCATTGTACTTTTTGTGATGTATGTATTGAAGGATTTGATCATCATTGTGTTTGGGTAGGTAAATGTATTGGGAAAAATAATATTAAACCTTTTTATGGAATTTTAATAGCAGTTGCAATTACTTATTTATTTATAGTTATTTCTTTTATTGTTCTTTTTATTAGTAAATAAAAAAATTTTTTAAATTTGTTAAAATATATAATAAAATAATTAATATAAAAATATCAATAATTTTAAAATCTATTATTTAATACCTTTAACTAAAATATTTAATTTAAATTTTAAAATAAAAATAAAAAACATAAATTAACTATATATTCAAATTATTTTCTTCAATATTATTTTCCTCAGTTTCCATTTGTTCAAACATTTTCATAATTTCATTTTTCTTTTTTAAATATAAATCATAAGCTCTATCAATATCCATTTTATTAATAGAATCATGTTCACTTTCAGATTCATTTCCAATATCAATATCTTCATCTTCATTCATATTTGTATTTGTTTCATTATCACTATCTTTATATCCATAATAATTCATTTTTGCTTCTTTATCTTTTACAAATTGTTTATATGGATATTCTTCTTTAAAATATGATAAAGAAAATTTATCAATTGGTTTTAATTTATCTAACATTTCTTTTTCTTTTATATCTTTTAAATCTAATTTTTTATTTGATTTATTATCATCATCTTTGAAAAATTGTTCTTCATTTTTTTCCTTTTCATATTCATCTAACATTTCTTTTGATAAATTTTTCATTGCTTGAACATCTTCTTGATCTTCAATTTTAATTAACATTTGTTCAATATTTTTTTGGTCTTCATCATTATCAAAATTTAAATTTTCAAATTCAAATAAATTTTTCAATTTATCATCTTTTTTATTTTTATCATTTCTAAATTTCTCACTATCATTTTTTCTAATTAAATTACCTTCAGTAATAATATTTTTCAAATTTAACTTAGTAATATTTTCACTATCAAATTTACCATCTTCCATAACAACATAATTTAATTCTCTTTTCTGAATACTTTTCTTAAAAATATTTTCTTCAATAGTACTTAAAGTAATTAAACGATAAATATTAACAGTTCTAGTTTGTCCAATTCTATGACATCTATCTTGTGCTTGTTTATCCATAGCAGGATTCCAATCAGTATCATAAAATATAATAGAATCAGCACCAGTTAAATTTAAACCAATTCCTCCTGAACGAGTACTTGAAATAAAACAAAAAACTTTAGGATCATTATTAAATTTATCTACTATTTGTTGCCTTAATTCTACTTTTGTTGATCCATCTAATCTAACATATGTAAAACCATATACATTTAAAAATATTTCTAATATATCTAACATACGAGTCATTTGAGTAAATATTAAACATTTTGATTTTTTTATATATAAGTCTTTAAGTAATTCTGATAAACGAATTAATTTTCCTGAATCATATTCTACTAATTTTCTATCAGGAGATTTTATTGTTTTAAATAATGAAAGATATTTTACTACATTTGGTATTCTATGTAAATTATTATATAATATTTGATATGAGTGGTTTGATTTTGTTATTGCTGTTGAATATTTTGATAAAATTAATTTTGGTCCTCCACTTATTACTTTTGGTATATAAATTTTAAAATATAACATTATTTCATCACAAAAAGATAATAATTTTTGCGGAGTAAAGTTTAATGTTTGTAATTGAGAAGTATGAATATGATATATTGTATCTGAAGATTTTAAATTTGGATTTAATGTAAATTTATCTTTTATTTTGTGAATATGCTTTGCAGGAATTTTGATTTTTTTTTCTTCTTCTGCTTTTTCTTCTTCTTTTTTTTCTTCTTCTTTTTTTTCTTCTTCTTTTACTTCTTCTTTTATTATATTTTGATTCTCTGAATTTTTTAAATTTTCATTATCTGTATTTTCAATTTTTATCACATTATTAGGATTATTATCTTCATTTTCTATTTTTAATTCTTCTTCTTCAATAATATCTTCTTCTGAGTAACCTTCATATATTTTAATATTATCTTCTTCTATATTTATAATTTTATTTGAGTTACAATATTTAAATCCTTTATTAAAAAAAGTAGAAAAAGTAAGATTCTTTTTTTTATTTCCAAATAAAAGATGATTTCTAATCAAAGGTGAATTAACAGTATCCATAAAAAAACTTATTTTCATAATTTTTAAAGCATTTGCACCATAAATTGGTTTTGAAGCTAAAATATCATTTCTAGAAGTAAAATCATAAGTATGTAAGATTCTTTTTTTATTTCTTTTAATTATATTTTTTCTTTTATTTATTTCTTTATTAAAAACACTTTTTAAATAAGGTTGACTCTCAATATTTTCAGTAGTATCAATTTCATTAAACATATCATAATAATTATTTAAAGAAATATTTTGTAAAATTGGAATATTTGTAGGGCAAATAAAATTAGGTAATGGAATATTAATAAATTGTTTATTTGCATTTAAATTTTCTTTCATATCATTTTTACTATTTTCACTTTGTTTAGTTGAATCAAGATCATTAATTGTTTTATTTCCTTCATTATTTAAACTAGATAACATTCTCATAATATTTAATTTAACATCAGAACTATTCGAATGATTTAAAATTGTATTATCAGCATAATTTTTTTTGAATAAAATATCATTTTCATCAATTAAATATTTAGGCTGATATAATTGAATATCATTTTTAGTAATTTCATCATAAACTTCAAAAATAGGAACTTGAGGAAAATATTTAAGCATTTCTATATAATCCCAAGTATTTAAGTTTTCATTGTCTAATAAATATAATTTTAAATTTTTTAAATTTATATCTTTCATTGGATTGTATTCAAAAATATTAGCTACTAAATAAGGAACTTCATAAATAATATCAAAGCAACTTTTCATAGACGTATCATAATCTCTACTATCAAATAAATCAGGATGATTACAAACTTTTCTTAATTGCATTAAAACATTCATAATAGAAAAATAATCATTTTTCTTTAAAGTATCTTGAGTAATATCTGTATTAATATATTCATCATATAAATATTTTTGTCTTCTACTTAATTCACAAAATAAAATATGCTCTTTTTTACTTGGTAATTGTTTTTCAACATCTTTTTTTAATCTCCTTAAAAGAAAAGGCCTTAATATACTATGTAAACTTTGAATAATTTGTTTATTTAAAGAAGCATTATTATGAATAGCATTATAAAATTGAGTATGAAACCATTCTCTAAATTCTTCATTAGAATAAAATAAATTAGGCATTAAAAAATGTAGATAAGACCAAATTTCCATAATATCATTTTGAAGAGGAGTACCAGTTAAAAGAAGTTTTCTCCTAGCTTTAAAATTAAGTAACATTTGCCATCTTTTAGATTTAAAATTTTTAATATTTTGAGCTTCATCTAAAACAATATAATACCATCTTTTTCTTTTAAATATACTATAATCTTGAATAACTAATTTATAACTAGTAATGCAAACATGAAAAGAATTAGGTTTTAACCATCCATATCTTTTAGCTTTTCTTTCTTTTTGATTTCCATAATAAGATAATATTTTAAATGAAGGACACCATTTTTTAAATTCAATTTCCCAATTTACTATAATAGTAGTTGGAACAATAATTAAATGAGGTCCCCAATTTCCTCTATTCGCAGCTAAATATGCAAATAATGCTATTGTTTGTATTGTTTTTCCTAATCCCATTTCATCTGCTAATATTCCATTTATATGATTATCATGTAATGCTACTAACCAGTGAAGTCCTATTAATTGATATTCTCTTAATATATTATTTAATAAAAATGGTTGTTTTAAATTTATTTGAGTGTCTTTTAATTCATTCCCTTTTGGTTGAAGTGCTTCTGCAAATTTTGCTGTTTTTGTTAAGTAATTTTCATCAAATTCATTTTCTTCTGATAAACTATATGTACCATCTATATTTTTTTTACATATAATATTAAATTCATCTTCTTTTCCTATTTGAGAATTATTTTCAGATAAATTATTTTGCTCATTTAATGATAATGAAGTTGATTGTTCATTTAATTTTTTATTTACTCCTGGACCTAAATAATTAGCGACTTTTGCTGAAATTTTTTCTAATTTTCCTATAAACCCAATCAATCTATTTTGTTGTTGAACTAATTTTTCATTACTTAATTGAATATTATAATTATAATGAGTTAATTTTTCTATTTTTTGCCAATAATTTTTTACTGAACGAGATATATTCAAATATTTTTTTTGTAAATTTTGTTCTTGTCTTTTTAAATTTTTTAATTTTTCTATATGTTTTGTTTCTAAATATTTTTTAGATGATTTAGTAAGAGTTAAACCTAATTTTTTTTTATTTTTTCTTTCTTTCTCAAAATCTGATTGCATCCATTTCATTTCACTTAATAAATTATCCCAATGTGTTTTATTTTTTTCAGGTTCTTTTTTTAATTTTGTGAAAATATTTCTTTCTTGATTAGATAAAAAATTTTTGCGGTATTTATCTTTTTGTTTAAGAAGCTTTTTTTTATTTTCTCTTATAATTTTAATTATGAATTTTTCCATAGAAACATCAGAGTGTTTTCCTATTAAAAGATTCATTTCTTTTTTATTTTGAATATCTCTTAAAGAATGAGCATTCAATGTTCCAGTTAATATTTTTTCTACTATTGTTGAGTTTGAAATTTGAGTAGCTCTATTTAAGTAAAAAAATTTTTTTTTAAAAGAAAAAATTATTTTTTTTAAATTTTACCTTTTTTTTAAGGAGAAACCTTTTCTTGGATGTGAATCATCTATTTTGTCATTTTTTCGTAGTTTTATATGCTTTTTAATTTTCGAGGATTGACCTTTTCCCATTTTTTTTAATGATATTAATTTTAATATATAAAATATAATTAATAAATCTAATAATTAATTTGTTTTTATTTGAAAGAAAATTTGGATGTTTTTGAGTTTTTATATTTAATATTTAAAGGTTTTTGAGAAATTTAACTTTTTAGTGTAACTTATATTAAGATTTGACATTTCTTTTAATTTAGCATATTTTTATAATTATTTTTTAAATTATTTAGAAAATTTGTATATTAAATTTAATCAAAAATGTATGTTATTATTTAATAATATTTATTAAAATTTAAGATATATTAACTACTTTATGAAAAGGAAAATAATTTTATTATGATATTTTTGATAAATTACATTAAAAACTTTAATTATTTTTTATAAATTTTTTAAAAGATATCAAAAGGTTTAATTTTTAAAGGATTCTCTAAATTTTTTCATATAGAGAATTTAAACAAGAATATAAAGATTAAAAAGTATTCTTTTAACTTAAAAAATGAAAATTGATTTAATAATTAAATTGAAAAAATAAAAAATTAAGTTTTTTATCCAAATCTTACAATTTTTCCGTTGTAAAATTTAGATAAAAATAAAATTAGAAAAAAATATAAATATATTATATTAATATAAATCATTAATAGTTATTATTATTATCTAAATTTTTATTATAATCCAAATTATTCATTTGATTAAGGTCCATATTAAAAAAATTTTCTGAAGAAGAATTTCCAAATTGATTAGATTGTTGCTTATTTGTTAATTGAGATATGTCAAAATTAAAATCGTGAATATTTGAATTTGAAAAATTAAAATTACTATTATTGTTATTATTATTATTTGAATTATTAGATTTAATATAATTATCTCCACCATCATTGTTTTGATTATCATTGTTCAATAAAAAGTTTTTATTAAATGTTTCATTTGAAAAATCATTATTAAAATTATTACTTGAATTATCATGATTACTTTCATTCATTATATTTTCATTTGATTTATTTGCTTGAAAATTGTTTTTATTATCCATAAAATAATTAATATTTTGATGTTCATTATTATCTATCATATTGTCAAAATAATTCTTTTCATTTTCTTTAATATTGTTATTTTGATTTAAATCATTCATATTTGAATTGTTTCTATTAACTATTTGATTATAATTATTAAAATTCATCTGATTAGTAATATATTGGAAATTAACATTATAGTTTCCATTGTTGTTATTATTATTAATAGTATCATGACTACTATTATTATTAAGATTATTATTATTTTTTAAGTTATATCTTTGATTATTCATTTGATTCATTTGTTGTGGTGTTTGATAATTTATATAATTATTATTTAAATTTTGATTATAAGGAAATGGATTTGAATTTTTTTTTATATTACTGTTATTCATATTCATCATATTATTCATGTTTATTCCACTCATATTATTATTCATTTTATTTATATTATTTATTCCACTAATATTATTCAAATTATTCATGTTATTCGTACTATTCATATTATTCATGCTCAAATTATTCATGCTATTAATTTTATTTATATTCGTATTACTCATATTATTCATGTTTATATTATTCATATTCATATTATTCATATTATTCATATTCATATTATTCATGTTTATATTATTCATATTATTCATATTCATATTATTCATGTTCATATTATTCATATTCATATTATTCATATTCATATTATTCATATTCATTTGATTAATCAACATTTGTTTATGAATTTTAATAATTAAAGGAAGGGTTTGTGATAAAATAATATACATTTGATTAGAATTAAATAATCTGCCTGTTTCAATATCACTAATGAATATATATAGAAAATTATTATTATTTAAATTCTGACTTAGAAATTCAAACAACTCAAAAGATGATTTTTTGCCAAAAATTTTTCCCTCATTATTAAAAATAACCCATCCTTGTTTATTAATGTTATTATAAACTAAATTAAGAAAATATTCATTACTCATGAACTGTTGTTGGAAATTTATATTTCTGTTACCTTGATTTGGATAAAAATTATTTTGCATTCCTTGCATAAACATATTTTGATTGTTTATCATAAAATTATTATTCATATTATTTTGAGGATTTACATTTGTTTTACTACTTTTCTTTTTTTTATTCTTTTTCTGTTTTTTATCATCAGTTTGATTTTGGATTATATTATTGTTTAAATTTTCATCACTGTCCTTCATTTTGAATAACGCATTTATTTCATTTAAATTATTATTATCATTTATTTGATAATTTAAATTTGGTTTTTCCTCTTCTTCTTTTTTTTGATTAAAAAAATCAACTTTTGTGGTTTTAAAATCATTTATTTGTCCTAAATTAAAATCATTATTATCTTTATTATCTTCCTTTTCTTTATCATCATCACCTAAATTTATTTGATTTACATTATTTAAATCATTTTCTTTATCATTTATTAATGTATTCTTTTCTTTTTTTTTTGGAAAATCATCTAAATATTCTAAATTTTGAGGAATTATTCTTTCTGAATCTTTTATATCACCATTAGTTCCTATTTCTTTCATTTTTGAGCTTTTATTCTTTTCATTATTATTCATATTAAGTAATTGACTTAAGTTTTTAACTTCATTTTCTTTTTTTGGAGGAATCTTTTCTTTTTGAATATTTTTTTCAAAAACACCTTTTTTCTTTAATTTTTTGTTATTTTTATTTTTTTCTTTTTCTTTCTTTTTTTCTTTATCATTTTTTGTTCCTTTAACTCTTAAAAAAAATTGAAATCTTGGAAAAGGATTATCCTTATTAAGATCAGCATTATAAAAGCATTCATTTTTATTAAATTTTTTATTCCAAATTACTAAATCAGGAATTGTTGATTTATGACTTACAATTGAATTGGCATCATTTTTCGTTGCATCATATAATTCTTTCATTGGTTCAACAAGTTTAAATTTTTCAAGGGATGATTGAATAAAATCATCTAACTTTTTAAAATCATGAAAACCTTTATAATCAGTTTTCCTTTTAAATTCATTTAAGTTTTGTTCTTTATTTTTCATAATTTTAATTAAAATAAATGATAATTTCTATTTATATTTTATCAGTTTATATTTATTATTTTTATATTTTATATCACACAAATATTTTTTAAATAAATATTAAAAGAATATCCAATAATTTTGGTTTCAGCATTTTTTCATTTTAATAATTCTTTTTTACTTTTTTATCATTTTAATTGAAATAGTTTAATTCTTCTTTTCTTCACATACAATAAGTCCAATAATAATAGTAAACAGTTGAAATAAATATTTTGTTTTTCAATTCTTATTTATTTATAATTAAAAAATATTAGTTAAAATATTATAATATGATTCGAATAAAAAAGAAGAATAAAATACATCCCCTACTAAATAAATTAATAATATTTAATTTAATTAATCATTTAAATTGAGAATTTAAATGATTATTTTTAAAAAACAATTATTTTTGAAAAATAATATTTAAGAAAAGAAATGACAGTAACAACTAATACACTTAAATAAATAGATATTATATACATTGTTCTATAATATTGTGATATTAAAAATAAGCCTTTATTAATAATAATGACTGAAATTTATAAAAATAAGAATGTATTTAAGAAAACTCTTGAAATAATAAAATAAAAAGTTAAATATAAATGTAAATCAGGCAAAATGAATTAATCATTAATAAAGAATCATATTAAAAAAGAAAAAGAAATAAGTGAAAATTGATTAATTAAGAATAATATATATTTTAGATTAATTAAGGAGTAAATTGAGCTTGGAATTAATAATTGAGGAAGAATTACTTTAACTTTTGTTAATTGTCACTTCTTTTTTATTTATCTTTACATATTATTGATAATCAATTGTCTAATTCATAATCATAACTATATTCATCAAATTTATTCATATCACCCAAATAAAAAATATCAAAAAAAAAAAACAATTCTAAAAAAATATCTCATTAATTAAAAAATCAAAAAAAATCAAAAAAAAAGAAAAAGTAACTAACATCCCAAACAAAAAAAAAGGTTAAGATAATTTAACTATTTAACCTCATATGAGAAGCTTTGGCCATATCAGCACAAATTCCACTATTTGAAATAGGAACAATTCTTGGAAATAAAAATGAATCTCTATAAGTAGTATTCCACTGTTTCCTATTAATAATTCCAGAATTTCCAAGTTCTAAATAAGATCTATTAGCAGAAGCTCCACTAACAATTCCATTAAGAGGTAATTTACTTCTTTGACAATCAGGATGATATGGAACTAAAGGTTTTTTCCCCATTCCACAATGTAAGTTTGAAACTGGAATATAATCTGACATATATATTGTTTTATTTGATGATAATTTTTCTGGTACTGTTTTAAAGTGATTTAAATGTCTTCCTCTTCTATTTGTTACTCCAAATGGTATTGCTAAACATCTACCATTTTTTACAAGGACATGACTACATGATCCTACTCTTGTTGTTTTAAAATATGGATCTCCCATTTCTTTGTGTGTGTTAAAAAATGTTTTTTTTGGCTTCTCTTCTTCTATATTATTTTGATCTTCTATATTTAAGTTATTATCTGATGCTCCAAAATTATAATTTTCTTCAGGTTGTTGCATTTTTATTTATTATTTTTTATTTTATTAAATCTAAATTATATTAAATTTACTTTATTACTATATTTTATATATTGTAACAAATTGAATTATTTTATGATTTTAAAAATGATTGAATCTTTTTTTATATATCAATTAAATAATTAAAAAAAATTTTAAAATAGTTTATATTAAAAATGGAAAAATTGGATTTTTCTGAAATAACAGGAATGGAAAAAAAATCATTAAATCGTCTTCAAAAAGATTTGAAAGTTTTAACAACAAAGCCTCCAGAAGGAATAACATTTGTAAAGCAATTAAAGGAATCAGAAATAGAAGAAAGATTAAGAGAAGACAGAAAAAAAGAAGATGATCCAAAATTTGTTTTTTTCTTTGAAGTAACAATAAAACCAGATAAAGATAGTATATATGAAGATGGGATTTTTCATGTTGTAGTAAAAATTCCTGAAGATTATCCTTTTTCTCCTCCAGAATGTTTTATGAAAACTAAAATATTTCATCCTAATATTTATGAAGGAAATGGACATATTTGTTTAAATACTCTTCAAAAAAGTTGGAATGCTGCTATGACTCTTGAAAGATTATTTCTTTCTATTATGATGCTACTTGATTTACCTAATGTTGATGATTTTCTTGATTATGATAAAGCTCAACTTTTCATTCAAGACCATGATAAATTCGTTAAAACTGCAAAAGATTGGGTTTATAAATATGCTAAAGTATAATCTTTTCTTTTTTGTTTTTTATGAAATAATAAAAATTTTTTATATTTGGATTATGAATTAAAGAATTTTTTTATTATTTTTACGTTTTTTTTAATTTTTTTTTTGTTAATATTTAACTTTTTAATATGTTTTAATCATATGGATTCCCAAAATAATAGAAAATATCCTAATATTTTAATTAGTGGAACTCCAGGTGTTGGGAAAACTTCTTTTACAACTTTACTTCAAAGTAGAATATCAGATGAGAAAAATTATCAAATGAAAAATATAAATTTAGGTGAAATTGTGAATGAAAAAAAACTTTATAAAAATTGGAATAAAGAATTTAATGTACCTGAATTTGATGAAGATATGGTATGTGATTATTTAGAAAATTTAATTGAAGAAGGAGGATGTTTATTAGATTTTCATTCTGCTGGTTTTCTTCCAGAAGATTGGGTTGATTTAATAGTTTTATTAAGATGTAATAATACTGAATTATATGATAGATTAAAAGAAAGAGGGTATAATGAAAAAAAAATTACTGAAAATATTGAATGTGAAATTATGGAAGTTACTTCTGATGATATTAGACAAAATTTCAATAACGATAAAATTATTGAATTAAAAAGTGAAGTTATTGAAGATATGGAAAATAATTTAGATATAATTATGAATAAAATAAATGAATTAAAATATTTTGAAAATTAATATAAAAATATATTATAAAAACAAAAAAAAAAAAGAAATTAAAAAAAAATATTAGAAAAAAATAATTAAAAAACTAGATAAACCATCCTTCAAAAAAAAAAATCATTTAAAAAAAATGGAAAAAAAGGAATTTGTAGAAAGAGAATGGAATGAAGAAATAAAAGGAGAATTAGACGAGGATGGTTTTTTCACAACACCAAATGGATCTTTTTGGGATCCAGATTATGTATATTTTAACAGAGAAGGATATGACAAACATGGAGGATATTATGATGATGATTTAAATTATATTCCAGGAGAAGGATGGGATGAAATAAAAGGATGTTATCAAGATGAAGAAAGTGATGATGATTATAATGAAGAAGATATTCCTGATGAAAATGATAAGAAAATTGAAAAAGATTTCGAAGTTATTAATAAAGGAAATGAAAAAGAACATGATTTAAAAGGAATTCATGATGATGAAGAATTTGATGAAGAAGATGATGAATTGAGTGAAGATGAAAAAAATTGTAAAAATGATGATATTGAAATCATTAAAGTAAAACTTGAAGATAAAAAGAAACATAAAAGTAAAAATAAAAATAATAACGGGAAAGGAAAAAAATTTGTCGTTTATAATACTTTTGAAGATGAAGAAAAAAAAGAAAATTAAGAATTTTTGAATTATTTATTATTTATATTTTATAAATAGTAAAAAAATTAAATGAATAAAAATTACAAAGAAACAGACATCAAACATTGATAATCATTTTATTTTAGATTTTTAAAAAAAACGAATTTTTTCAAAAAACCGAAAAATGTTACAAAAAATATTATATTCAAATAAAAAAATATAAAATAATATCTTTCTGAAACTTTTTTTAATTTTTTTATTTTAATTTATATTTACCTTTAAAAAATCAGTTTAATAGAAATAAAAGTTTGAAAAAAAATATTCCTTTTATATAATTCACCTTCATTTTTTCTGAAACATAATATTTGATATAGACCATGATTTATTTTCAAGTTAAAGTAGTTTAATTCAGAAGGAATTTAGGTAAATACTAATTACAATTCTTAAAGTTTTTATTTCTTTTGAAAAGATAATATATTTAGTTTTCTTTGATTTTTTCTTGGGTTTCAATTATCTTTTTTTATTTCATATTATTTTTTTTAATTTTTTAATTATACATTTTTATTTGTTCTTTTAAATAAAAATAAGCATATTATTTTGAAATTCTTTTTTATTTCTTCTTTTTTTTTTTTCATTTTTTTTTCTTTATAATTTATGTATATATTTAAATCTACTATTTATTTTTCTAATATTCTATAAAAAATTTACTTCTAATTTTGGTTCTTCCATAGTTTTTTTATTCTTAATCTTTTTGATTCATTTTCAATTGATCATTATTATAATATATAAATGATTTTTTTTCTTAAATTATTTACTTTTTTTATTTAATAATTTTCAATAACTTCAATTATTTAATTATCAAAAATAAAAATATTAAAAAATTAACTATTATCATAATTTCTTTTTATCTAATTTACTAAATCATCTTTATATTTATTTGTTCTTTATTAAAATTATTTATATCTTCTTCTTCAATTGTCAATAATAAGAAATTTTTCAAAAATCATTTGAGCAATTTTTTTTTCTAATTTTTTAGATTTTAATGAACAA
>JAEEGI010021156.1_pt1 | contig 12949 bp, 9 predicted proteins | sample 8958751 | NCBI WGS metagenome assembly JAEEGI01 (sample SAMN16246545, study PRJNA631951) | gut metagenome | biome: gut microbiome; feature: rumen; material: KS-attached | host: Bos | place: Iran: Karaj | collected 2018-10 | reverse complement strand
TTCAACTATACCATCGTGTTCATCACGCACGACCTGGGCGTTGTGGCCAACGTTGCGGACCGTGTAGCTGTGCTTTACGCCGGGCAGATCGTGGAGCTGGGCACCGTGGAAGAGATCTTTTTCGATCCGCGGCATCCCTACACGTGGGCGCTGCTTTCCTCCATGCCGCAGCTGGCGCAGCGCAATACCAAGCTTTATTCCATTACCGGTACGCCGCCCAGCCTTTATAACAACATCACGGGCGATCCCTTTGCGCCCAGAAATCCCTACTGCCTGAAAATCGATACCTTAAAGGCGCCGCCCGTATTCAAGGTGAGCGAGACCCACTACGCCAAAACCTGGCTGCTGGATCCCCGTTCTCCCAAGATCGAGAAGCCGGAAGCCATCCGTGATATCCACGAAAAGCTTATAAAAGCGTTCAATATTTAAGAAGGAGGCCATGAACCATGTCTGAAGCAGTTGAAAACAAACACTTGAGTAAAGACGCCACGGCCTCCGCACGCCATCTTCCCGAGCACGGCCCCATTGCCGAAAACGGCAAAGAGATCCTGCTCACGCTGAAAAACGTGGATATCACCTTCGGTAAGGGCGACCGCGCGGTTTACGCCGTAAAGAACGCTTCCTTTGATATCTACAAGGGCGAAACCTTCTCTCTGGTGGGCGAATCCGGTTCCGGCAAAACCACCATCGGCCGCGCCGTAATCAGGGTAAACCCCTGCGCCGCCGGCGAGATCGATTACAAGGGCGTGCGCATTTCGGGCAAGATCCCCCATTCGCTGGACCGCGAGGTGATCCGGAATATCCAGATGGTGTTCCAGGATCCCGCCGCCTCCCTGAACGAGCGCGCCACCGTGGATTACATCATTTCCGAGGGCCTGTATAACTTCCACCTCTACGAGAACGAGGCGGACCGCGTGGCCAAGGTGGAGAAGATGATCGAAGAGGTCGGTCTTCTTCCGGAACACCTGACCCGGTATCCCCATGAGTTCTCCGGCGGCCAGCGGCAGCGCATCGGCCTGGCCCGCGCCATGGTCATGGAACCGGAGCTGGTCATTGCGGACGAGCCGATTTCCGCCCTGGACGTGTCCATCCGCGCCCAGGTGCTGAATCTGATGAAGAAGTTCCAGCGGGAACGGGGCCTGACCTATCTGTTCGTGGCCCACGACCTGTCCATTGTGCGCTTCATCTCCGACCGGATCGCCGTTATCTACAAGGGCACCATCGTGGAAGTGGCCGAGACCGACGAGCTGTTTGACTATCCCCTGCATCCCTACACCCACTCGCTGATCTCCGCCATCCCCATCCCCGATCCCCAGTTGGAAAAGCACAAGGTGCTTTTCACCTACGACCCCTCTATCCACGACTACTCCGAGGACAAGCCGGAGCTGGTGGATATCGGACACGGGCACTGGATCTACGGCAACAAGAAGGAGATCGAGGAATACAAGGAAATCCGCGAAAAGAATGTTCCCCTCAAATCCATCGCCATTTCCTATGACGAGGAAGAGGTCAACAAGAAGATCCAGGAATCCGGCGAGCTGCACGGCTCCAACTACATCCTGAGCCGTCCCCTGCACGACACGGGAAGCATCTGGCTGGGCATCCTGTCCTTCTTCCTCTCCATCCTTGGCCTGATCGGCGCCGCCATCTTCCGCAAATTCAACTACATCCGAAACTCCAACTCCTGTAAAAAGGGAGCCCTTGTGGGCTTGGCTGTAAAGGTTGGCCTGGTGCTGATCTTCCTGATCATGCTGTTGATAGCGGCACATTAGAAAAAAAGGGACGCCGCGCTGCGAGTCTTTTGCAGCGCGGCATTTTTTGAAGCAAGATGAAAAAGAACGGAAACAAGCAAGCTCTCCCCGGCCTTCCGGCCGTGGAAACCATCACCCTGCCGGACGAGAAACGGTGGGGGACCTGGATCCTGGTGGCGCTGCTGCTGGCCGCGGGCCTGTTTTTCCTGGGCCGCGGGGTCATGCTGGCGCTGACACGGCAGGGCGGCTGGACGGAGATCCAGGCCAGGACCGGCTCCCCCGGCTGTGCAGGGGAGTTTGAATTCTGGTACTGTCTGGACCAGAAAAACGGCAACGCGGAGTATCGCGCTCTTTTGACGCTCTATACCGAGGCCTGTGAGCGGGCGGCCGCGGTCTACAGCAGCAGCGCGGAGGACCCGGAGCTGGGGAATCTGGCGGCGCTGAACCGGAGACCCAATCAGGAGCATTCCCTGGAGCCGGAGCTGTACCGGGCCCTGGAAGAGATCCGGGACAGCGGCAGCCGGGTGATCTATCTGGCGCCCCTCTATGAGTACTATACCTGCCTGTTTTTCTGCGAGCGGGAGGAGGAGACCCTGGAGTATGACCCGCTTCGTAACCCGCTGGCGGCGGAGGAGTTCGGCCGGATCGCTGCCTTTGCCTCGGACCCCGAGCAGATCGATATCGAGCTGCTGGGAGAGAATCGGGCAAAGCTTCGGATCTCCCGGGCCTACCTGGACTTTGCGGCGGAAAACGGTTATGAGGTCTTTGTGGATCTTGCCTGGATGAAGAATGCCTTTATTCTGGACGATCTGGCCGGGACCGTCCGGGACAGCGGCTTCCGCAACGGCTATCTCCAGTCGGCGGAGGGCTATGGCTGCAATCTGTGCGAGAGCGGGGAGAGCTTTTCCCTCAACGTGTTCGATCGGGCCTGCGGAGGAGATTGCGTGGTGGCGCAGATGTGCTACACGCGGCCTCTCTGCTTCCTGGCCCTCCACAGTTACACCAACAGTCCCCGGGCAAACGACCTCTATTATGAGCTTTCCGACGGTCAGGTCCGCTCCATTTATGTGGATCCCGCGGACGGCATGCCCAAAACCGCGGGGGATGATCTGCTGCTGTGGTCCGATACCCTGGGCTGTGGGGAGCTGGCGCTGCGGGCGGGAGCGGCCTTTGTCGGTGCAGATCTGACGCAGGAGGTCCTGGACCGCCTGGGCTGCCATTACGTCTTCTGCGAAGAGAAGACCCTGTTCTGCAGTGATCCTGAAGTGAGCTTTCCCCTGCTGGCGGAGGGATATGCGCTGCACCAGGCGGAAAGAAGTGCCGCCTGAGGCAGAATGGCTCTGCGGACCTTGCCGGTCCGCAGGGCTTTTTTTACGCGAAAAAGGAGAAAACCGGGCCTCATGGGGAGGCAGGGACTTGTTTCCGGCCGGAAACGATGGTAAAATAACATGTAAAACTATCGCCGGGATCAGCACGGAGGAGAGCACATGATCAGTATTTGCAGCGGATGGGAATATACCGAGCAGTGGTCGGAGGCCTTCCTGCGGGGAGAAGGGACCGGGACGCCGGTGCGCCTGCCTCACAACGTGAAGGAGCTGCCGCTGCACTATTCCGGACCCCGGGACTATGCACGTATCTGCGGATACCGCCGGATCCTGCGCCTGCCGGCGGAAGCCAAGGGGAAGCGCGTCTTTCTGCAGTTTGACGGCGCGGCCCACATCGCCCGGGTCTACTGCAACGGAGTCCTCTGCTGCGAGCATCGCTGCGGCTACACCGCCTTCCGGGCGGAGATCACGGAGCTGGTGGAGTTCGGTGCGGACAACCGCGTCGCCGTGGAGCTGGACTGCACGGAAAACGGTTCCATCCCGCCCTTCGGCTTCGTCATCGACTATCTGACTTACGGCGGCCTCTATCGGGAGGCCTGGCTGGACCTGCGGGAGCAGGAGTATATCGAGGACCTCTTCGTTTATACCCCAAGCCTGGATTGTCTGGAGGCCAGACTGGAACTATCCAGACCCGGGATGCCGGTGCGCCTCTCCCTCTGGGACGGAGAACGCTGCCTCCTGCGGGAGACGGGCGGAGATCGCTTTTCCCTGCAGCTCCCGGAACTGACGCCCTGGAGCACGGAAAATCCCAAGCGCTATCTGGCACGGGCGGAGCTGCTGGATGAGAGCTGCGCCGTGCTGGACAGGCAGGAGACCCTCTTCGGCGTCCGCACCGTGGGATTTCGCCCGGAGGGCTTTTTCCTCAACGGAAAGCCCGGCTATCTCCGGGGCCTGAACCGGCACCAGTGCTATCCGTACATCGGCTATGCAGCCCCGGAGAGCCTGCAGCGGGAGGACGCCCGCATTTTGAAGGAGGAGCTGAGCTGCACCGCCGTGCGCACCTCCCACTATCCCCAGAGCCAAAGCTTCATCGACGAGTGCGACCGGCTGGGCCTTCTGGTTTTCACCGAGATCCCGGGCTGGCAGCACATCGGGGACGCGGCCTGGAAGGATCAGGCGGTGCGGAACGTGGAGGAGATGGTGCGGCAGTACCGCAACCATCCCAGCATCGTCCTCTGGGGCGTGCGCATCAACGAGAGCCAGGACGATGACGCCTTTTACCTGCGCACAAACGACCTCTGTCACAGACTGGATCCCAGCCGCCCCACTTCCGGAGTGCGCTTTCTGCAGAAGTCCAGCTTGCTGGAGGATGTTTACGCCTACAACGATTTTTCCCACGTGGGCGACAATCCCGGGGTGCTGCCGAAAAAGCAGGTCAGCACCCACCCGGAGAAGGCCCTGCTGGTGTCCGAGCACAACGGGCACATGTTCCCCACCAAGAGCTATGACACCTGGGCCAAACGCCAGGAGCAGGCCCTGCGCCACGCCCGGGTCCAGAACGACGCCCGGGCAGACGGGGAGCACGCCGGCTGCTTCGGCTGGTGCATGTTCGACTATGCCACGCACAAGGACTTCGGCTCCGGGGACAAGATCTGCTATCATGGGGTGATGGACGCCTTCCGCAACCCCAAGCTGGCTGCGGCCCTCTATGCCAGCCAGGGGGAGGAGACTCCCGTGCTGGAGCTGGGCGCCCCCATGGAAATCGGCGACTATCCCGGCGGCAACCTGGGGGACCTCTACGTCTTCACCAATGCCGACGAGGTGGCGCTCTATAAAAACGACCGCTTTGTTAAGAGCTTCCGGCCAAGGGGCTGGAAAGGCCTGCCCCACGGTCCGGTGCAGATCGACGATACCATCGGCTGCCTGCTGGAGACACAGGAGGGCTTTGACAAGACCAAAGCGGCCCTGGTGAAGAAGCTGCTGCTGAATCTGGGCAAGCACGGCCCCAGCAACCTGGATCTTGAGGATAAGGCCATCGGTCTGGCCCTGATGACCCGCTACGGCATGAGCGTCAAGGATGTGTCCGATCTCTACGGCAAATACATCGGCAACTGGGGCGGCGAGGCTACCGTCTGGCGCTTTGACGGCAAGAAGGACGGTCAGGTCATTGCCAGCGCCACCCGCTGCCCGGGGCAGGATCTGCACCTGGAGGTGAAGGTCAGCTCCCTGCGCCTGCGGGAGGGCGACCGCTATGACATGGCGGCGGTGCGCATCCGGGTGCTGGACGAGCATGACTGCCTGGCCCCCTATGCCCAGCTGCCTCTGCAGCTCCGGGCCGAGGGCGCCGTCGCGCTGGCAGGACCCGAGCTTGTCTGCGCCGAGGGCGGCAGCACCGGCTGCTATGTGAAGACCACCGGCGAGACCGGCGAGGGCGTCCTGCACATCCGCTGCGGACAGTGCGCGCCGGTGACCCTGCGCTTCACCGTGGAAGATTGAGGAGACGGCCATGCTGCTGCGCTATGAAGTCCGCGTCAGCGGACACGCGCCCATCTGCGGTGAGTGGGAAGTGCATGCGGGGGAGAACCGACTGGTGCTCCCGCTGCCGGAAGGGAAGCTGGAATCCGTCCGCGCCCGGGGAAAACTGTCCCTGGGAGAGTCGGAAAAGATCTTCATGAACGGCTACCAGACCTGGACCTACTGCCCGGAATACGGGCGCCTCGGCACGACCCGGGATGTGGGACCGCTGCCGGAACTTCTGCTCCGGGGACTGGGGATCCGCTCCTATGGGGACTATGACTTTGTGCCCTATCCCAAGGGCCGCGGGCAGACCCACGGGGAGAGCTGGTGCTACTTCCGGGAGGGGGAGCGCTTCCGGCTCTTCGCCTCGCTGGACGAGCGCCCGGGCTACACCCTCTTTGCCTATGATGTTCCAAGTGGAGTTCTGAACATCCAAAGAGACTGCATAGGGCTGAAATGTGGAGGACCATATCACGCTTTTGACCTGTTTTTTGAAACAGGTGGAGAGAATGAGGTTTTTGGCGCCTGGTTTGACGCCCTGGGCGTGAAGCCAAGGACCGCGGAGCGTCTCACCGGCTACTGCAGCTGGTACAACCGCTACCAGAAGATCTCCGCCTGTACCATCGAAAACGATCTTCTGGGCTGCGCAGGACGCCTGGTCCCGGGGGACCTGTTCCAGATCGACGACGGCTGGGAGCCCCGGGTGGGCGACTGGCTGGAGCCGGACGGGAAGAAGTTCCCCGACGGCATGCGCGCCGCTGCCGACGCCATCCATGAAAAAGGCTTTCAGGCGGGTCTGTGGCTGGCGCCCTTTGTTGCCCAGCGCAGCTCCCGGCTTTTCCGGGAGCATCCGGACTGGTTTTTGCGGAAAAACGGCCGGCCCTGGCTGGCCGGGATCGGCTGGGGCGGCTTCTACGCCCTGGATATCGACAAGCCCCAGGTGATCGACTACCTGGAGCGGGTCTTCTCCCGGGTGCTGGAGGACTGGGACTACGACCTGGTGAAGCTGGACTTCCTCTACGCCGCCGCCCCCTTCGGGGGGGCGACGGAGACCCGCGCGGGACGGATGATCCGGGCCATGGAGCTGCTTCGTAAGCTCTGCGGGGAGAAGAAGATCCTGGGCTGCGGCGTGCCGCTGATGCCGGCCTTCGGCCTGGTGGAATACTGCCGCATTGGATGCGACGTGAGCCTGGACTGGGACAACACCCCCTTCATGCGCCGCACCAACCGGGAGCGGCCCTCCACCCGGCAGGCCATAGGCAACACCGTCTACCGGCGGGAGCTGAACGGACGGGCCTTTCTCAGCGACCCGGACGTGTTTTTCCTGCGGGAGGAGAATCTGAAGCTCAGCCCGGCGCAAAAGCGGGTCCTGGCGGAGGTGAACGCCCTCTTCGGCGGGGTGCTGCTCCATTCCGACGATATGGGTCGCTGGTCTGAGGAAGACCTGGCCTTTTATCAAAGACTTCTTCGCCTGCGGGACGCGGAGCAGATCCGTGTTCACAGCCAATATGGCCTTGCGGTCAGCTATGTGCTGGACGGGCGGGAAGAGACGATCACCATCGAATGAAATGAAAGCCGCGGAGAGTAGGCGGTACGGAGACGAATTATGGCTTCAACGATCATTTTTTACCTTGTTTTTGCTGCAAATCTGCTTTTGGCGGGCTTTTTGGGCTGGTCCCTGTACGACACGCACCTGATCCCCAGTCAGTATGTGTACCTGGCGGCGGGCCTGCTGATCCTGATCCCGCTGCTGCTCTTTCTGCTGCAGAAGGAGAAGAAAGGACAGCACAAGAAGACCGGCGCACGGGTGGCCGCCATTGTATTGCTGCTGTTTTTGAGCATCCTGGAGGGGGCGGGGGCCTACTTCGTCCACCAGTACAACAGCAAGATGCGCAACGTCACCGAGGTCCACAGCCAGTACACCGAGGTAGGGCTCTATGTGAAAAACGAGGACAAGGCCCAGACCATCGAGTACGCTGTGGAACGGCAGTACCGCGTGGGCGTGCTGGAAGGGGTCGATACCGAGGCCGTCGACCATGTGCGGGGGAATGTTGAAAAACAGTACGGCCGGACCATGAAGATCGTGAGCTACAGCTCCCTGGCCGATCTGGCCAAGGCCATGCGGGAGGGAGAGATCGATGCCATGCTGGTCTCCTCCGCTTATCTGGACCTGATCGACAGCCTTGAGAGCTTCGAGGAATTCAGCCAGGGCCTGAGGAGCCTGTATGCGGGCAGCTTCAAGACGGAGATCCTGGTGCCGCCCGTCCTGGAACATACGGAAAAGAATAAACCGGAGGATCTGGGCCTGCGGGATCCCGCCCTGTGGAAGGACAGCTTCTGTGCCTACGTCAGCGGCATCGACACCTACGGCCCCGTTACCACCCGCAGCCGCAGCGACGTGAACATCCTGGCCGTTGTGAACACCAAGACCAAGACGGTGCTGCTGATCTCCACGCCCCGCGACTACTATGTGCCCTTCCAGTTTTCACCGGTCAACGGCTCCATGGACAAGCTGACCCATGCGGGCATTTACGGCATTGAAGGTTCCATGCGGGCACTGGGAGACTATTACGAGCTTCCTGTCCACTACTACCTGCGGGTGAACTTCTCCGGCTTCATCGACATCATCGACACCCTGGGCGGGGTGGATGTGGAGTCCGACGCCGATTTCGGCTTTGACGGACACCAGTACTACAAGGGAATGAACCATCTCAGCGGCAGAGCGGCCCTGGGCTTTGTGCGCAACCGCCATGCCTTCGGAGAAGGGGACCGGGCCCGCGGCCGCCACCAGATGGCGGTGATTAAGGGCGTCATCAATGGCCTCATGTCCTCCAAGATCATCACCAACTATTCCGAGCTTCTGGACGAAATGGCCGGCTGTCTGCAGACCAATGCTTCCCGCTCCATGATCGGCGATCTGGTCCAGCTGACCCTGGATCGCAAGAAGGGGGACTGGAAGGTGCTGACCTACAGTGTGGACGGCTACGGCGCCACGGAATACGCCTGGTCTTTGGGCGCCTATGCCTATGTGATGGTGCCCTACGCCAACAACCGGGACTATGCAAGAGAGCTTGTGACGCAGGTCCTTGCCAACGAAGTGCTGACCCAGGAGGAGCTGCAGACCAACGCACCGAAAAATTGACAACGAGATCGATTTCAGGAGGAATGCTTCATGGAAGGAACCAAGAAAAAACTGTATGTGGAACAGGACGGCTTCTGGACGGAGGCTGCCATGGTTTTCGCGGCCCTGGCGATGGTCTTTCTGCTGATCGGCAGCATCGGCCGCTGGGATGACAAGCGTTTTCTCAGCACCCAGGTGGCGCTGCCCATCTTCTGCGGGCTGCTGCTGATCCTGTGCCTGATCCTCTTTGGAAAGCGCGCCTTCTGGACCACGGTGGTCCCGGTGGCAATGGGCGTGGTATTCTTCATTTTCCGCGCCATGAGCATGGAAAATGAGTGGCTCCGGGGCTGCTGGATCATCGTCTATCTGGTGGTCATGGTGCTCTATGCCATGGTCTTCTCCTATCCCATGCTGAAATGGGCGCTGGCCCTTGTGCTGCTGGGGGTATTCGCCTATCACATCGGGGTGCAGGATCTGCCGAAACTGATGGATGCGGAGAACCCGGTGAGCTTTGTGTCCGGGATGCAGGAGATGAGCATTCTGGGGATCATCCTCTCCATGCTGTTTCTCAGCCTCGCCATGAAGAGCGCGCCGAAGGCGGCAAAGAGCAAGCCGGAAACCGGGGAGATCCCTGCCACGGCGGAGAAGGAAGCGGAGCCCGCCGCCCCGGCAGAGGAGACCGTCCCCGCCGCCGGAGAGGAGAAGAAGCTTTCCCGCCGGGAAAAACGCAGGCTGGAGAAGCAGAAAAAGCAGGAAGCGAATCAGCAGGAGAAGCCCGCGGAGCCGCAGCCGGAACCCGAGCCGCAGCCGGAACCCGAGCCGCAGCCGGAGCCTGAGCCGATGCCCGAACCCGAGCCGATGCCCGAACCGACACCGGAACCGGAGCCCCAGCCCGAGCCGGAGGCTGCTCTCCCCGAGGAGGAGATCCCGCTTGAGGAGATCCCGGTGGAGGAACTGAGCGCCCAGACGGTGGCTGCCGCGGCCTACCCCCTGGAAGAGCCGGCCTCTCCGGAAAAACCGGAAACTGCCACGGAGGACCCATGAGCGACAGCAGGAATACCAAAGCGCAAAAGACCCCCGACGATCGCAGACGGCGCCGGACCCTGATCGCGGCTGCGGCCGCGGTGGTGCTGGTGCTGGTCCTGGCCCAGCTGCTCCACGGAAATTCCGAGGAGCAGCGCTATGAGCGCTATCGGCAGCAGGCCGCCGCCAGCTATCAGAAGGGGGATTATGATCAGACCCTCAGCGATCTGCGCAAGGCGGAGGCCATCCGCAGCAGCGAGGATGTGCTGATGCTCATGGCGGACTGCTATGAGGCCCAGGGCAAGTGGGAGCTGGCCCTGGAGACCCTGCGGCGGATGGACCGGAATGACGCCACCGTGACAGAGCGCATCGCCGCTGTGGAACAGCGGCGGATGCAGCAGCAGGGAGAAGGCCTTCGGGTGATTGCGGGGGAGAACTTCCCCGCCACGGCCACGGAACTCGATTTGCGAGACCGGGATCTGGGAAACGGCGTGCTGCAGGAGGTGCTGCAGCTGCATGCCCTGACCCGCCTCTCCCTGGCGGACAACCGGATCGATGATCTGGGCAGCATCAGCGAGCTGGGCGGACTGCGCACCCTGGACCTGAGCGGGAACGACATCCGGGATATCAGCCAGCTGGGGAAGCTGAGCAAGCTGCACAGTCTGAATCTGGACGGCAACCCTCTGGGGGATTTGAGCCCGCTGTACCGTTTGGAGGAGCTGGGCAGCCTGAGCCTGCGGGGCGTCAGCCTGCGGGAAGGGGAGTTGGAGCAGCTCACCACCATCCTGCCCGGCTGCGCCATCCTGACCGACAGCGACATCGAGGGCGTGGCCAGCATCTGGCTCTGCGGCAAACGCTTTGATACCGGCAGTTCCCAACTGAGCCTGAGTGGTCTGGGCCTGCGGGAGATCCTGTGTCTCAGCCTGTGTACAGAGCTGAGGAGCCTGGATCTGACCAACAACGAGATCAGCGATCTGAGCCCTCTCATGAATCTGCAGAAGCTGGAAAAGCTGCGCATCAGCGGCAACCAGATCACGGATCTGCGCCCGCTCATCGGCCTGCCCGCACTGCGCTATCTGGAGGTCACGGGAAACGCCGTGACGGAGACCAGCGCGGTAGGGAGCCTGGCCGTGCTGCAGACCCTGGACCTGTCGGACAATCCCATCGGGGACTTTTCGGGCCTGAAAAAGCTCAGCGAGCTGCAGAGCCTGCGCCTGGAAAACACAGGCCTGACCGATGCGGATCTGGAACAGCTGTACGGTCTCAAAAAACTGAACCGCCTTGCCCTGGAGCGCAATGACGGCCTTACCGCCGAGGCTATGAGCGCCCTGCGCGCCTCCCTTCCCACCTGCGATATCAGCTTCGGAACGCTGGTGTATACGGTCGCCCTGGGCGGTGTGGATTATCGCACGGACATCACCGAGCTTGTCATCGAAAACACGGAGCTGAGCAGCGTCTACGGTCTGGAAAAGTTTGACTGCCTGGAGACGGTGCGCCTGGGCCGGAACCGGATCGAGAGCATCTCCGCCTTCCAGAATACCCATTCCCGGGCCACGATCCGCACCCTGGACCTGGGCTTCAACCAAATCCTGGACGTTTCGCCCCTCTCGGCCCTGACGGCCCTGGAATCGCTGGATCTGCGCAGCAACCAGATCAGCTCTGTCCAGAGTCTGGCACGGCTCAAACAGCTGAAGAAGCTGGACCTGAGCGGCAACCCCATCAGCGCCGAGGAGATCGAAGCGCTGCGCGCGGCCCTGCCGGAGTGCGAGATCGTCTTTTGAGCAGCGGTGACATCTTTCTGAAATAGCTCTTTTCTTCCCGTGCGCTTTGTGTTATACTGAAAACAGAAAAGGCGTTCCTTTTCTGAACAGCAATCATTGAAAGGAGTTGGCACCATGAAGTTCACTTTCACCGAAAAGCGGATGGATTCCTCGGAGGATCTGCGGGCCTACGCCACCCGAAAGATCAGCAAGCTGGACAAGTTCTTCAAGAACGAAGCGGAGGCCTTTGTCACCTTCAGCATCGAGCGCGGACGCTTCCTGGCTGAGATCACCATCCACAACAACGGCCTGTACTACCGGGCAAGCGAACTTACCAATGACATGTACGCTTCCGTCGATTCCGGCGTGGCCGCCATCGAGCGGCAGATCCGCCGGAACAAGACCCGTCTGGAGAAACGCCTCCGGGATGGGGTGCTGCAGGAGCGTGACGCCGTGCCTGCCTTTATGCCTCAGGAGGATGAGGCGGATGAAGAATTCAAGATCGTGCGCTCCAAGCGCTTCTCCATCAAGCCCATGTCCCCCGAGGAGGCCATCCTGCAGATGAACCTGCTGGACCATGAGTTCTTCGTGTTCCGGAACATGGACGCGGAAGATGCCATCGCTGTGGTCTACAAGCGCAAGCAGGGCGGCTACGGCCTCATCTGCGACGACGGCGAATAAATCGGATCCATACGAAAAAGGTGCCGGCTTTTGCCGGCACCTTTTTCGTATGGACATTGTTTGCGATTTCCCGGCGGGCGGAGCAGTTTTCCTCTTGCATATTTTCGCTCTCTGCGGTAACATGTTCATAGACCCTGCGGAACAAGTACGACAGGAGGAATCGGCTATGAAATGCCCTCAGTGCGGCAGCGAAATGGTTTTGGACACCCATCGCAAGATCCCCCTTGAGATGTGCTACAACTGCGGATACATCGAAGGACGCAACATCGGCACCAAGGAAAAGGGCGAGACCAACTATGAGCACCTGAAGAAGCTGAACTTCAACGAGATGGTCGCCTTCCTTTCCCGCAAGCTGAACATGCCCGAGGAGCGCTTTGCGAAGTGGCTTGACGACGAAGCCTGACATTACAAAAACGGAGGAGCGAAACTCCTCCGTTTTTTTAGACCACAGACACAGGAGAACTTTTATGGACGAAGAACTGGAACTGGCCCTGGAGCCGGAAATCGAGATCGAGGAGGGCACGGAGCAGGTCCGCGGCAGCGGCACGCTCTACATCGTGGCCACCCCCATCGGCAACTCCCGGGACATGTCTCCCCGGGGGAGGCAGATCCTGGAGGAGGCGGACCTGATCGCCGCCGAGGACACCCGCCGCTCCATGGTGCTGCTGAACAAGCTGGGCATCCGCAACAAGCTGGTGTCCAACCACAAATTCAACGAATACGGCAAGGCAAAACACTTCATATCCCAGCTGCAGGAGGGCAGGAGCATCG
>JAEEGI010021151.1_pt1 | contig 12951 bp, 9 predicted proteins | sample 8958751 | NCBI WGS metagenome assembly JAEEGI01 (sample SAMN16246545, study PRJNA631951) | gut metagenome | biome: gut microbiome; feature: rumen; material: KS-attached | host: Bos | place: Iran: Karaj | collected 2018-10 | reverse complement strand
ATCGAAGTGATCGGGATGCTCTGCGAAGTACTTTCTGATGTTACCTGTCATAGCAAGACGGATATCGGAGTCGATATTGATCTTACATACAGCAAGTGAAGCTGCTTTACGAAGCTGCTCTTCAGGGATACCAACTGCATCAGGCATATTTCCGCCGTATGTGTTAACCATCTTAACGAATTCCTGAGGAACTGAAGATGAACCGTGAAGAACGATAGGGAATCCGGGAAGTCTCTTGATGCACTCTTCAAGTACGTCGAAACGAAGGGGTGGCGGAACAAGGATTCCGTCAGCGTTTCTTGTACACTGAGCTGCTGTGAACTTGTATGCACCGTGTGATGTACCGATTGCAATTGCAAGAGAGTCACAACCTGTTCTGGAAACGAACTCTTCAACTTCTTCGGGTCTAGTGTAAGCTTCTTTGCCTGATTCAACTACAACTTCGTCTTCGATACCTGCAAGTGTACCAAGCTCTGCTTCAACAACTACGCCGTGAGCGTGAGCATATTCAACAACCTGCTTTGTAAGTGCGATGTTGTCTTCGAATGACTTGGAAGAAGCGTCGATCATAACTGATGTAAATCCACCGTCGATACATGATTTGCAAAGTTCGAATGTATCGCCGTGATCAAGGTGAAGTGCGATGGGAATGTCGGGATTCTCGATAACTGCTGCTTCAACAAGCTTTACAAGATAAGTGTGGTTAGCATAAGCACGAGCGCCCTTGGAAACCTGAAGAATTACAGGGCTCTTTAATTCGCCTGCAGCTTCTGTAATACCCTGAACGATTTCCATATTGTTTACGTTGAAAGCGCCGACTGCATAGCCGCCGTCATAGGCTTTCTTAAACATTTCTGTTGTGGTAACTAAAGCCATTTTAAAACCTCCTAAAAAAGATAGAAATTGTTGCGCTAAAAGCGCGTTCGTTCAGATTATAGCATAAAGAAATTGAATTTACAAAAGGAATTCACTAAAAAATAGGTATATTGTCTAAAATTTGTCGTATTTATAACAATGGTATTTTGTGATAAAATGTCAAAATAGGTACAAGAGGACTAAATTTATTTAACTGGAGAGACAAATGAAACCTATTAAAGGAATAATTTCATGTGCGGTTTTATCATTCGCAGTCCTTCTTTCAGGGTGCGAAAAGACCGATATTCACAAAATCGACCCCATTTCCAAGGAATTGTATCAGAAAACCATTCCTGAAACTTTTATAGTTCAAAGGGGCGATATGCAGCCTACCATCAGGCTTAAACTCACCCAGAATTCTTTAAGATATTATAACTATTCGGTTGATCTTGATGACCTCGAGTTCGGCGAGCTTAATGTTGCAAACGGCGATTACGTAAAAGAAGGCCAGATAATGTGCGTTCTTAAATCGGATAAGATTGAGAAAAAAGTAGCTGATGCAAGAGAAACTCTCGAAAAAGACCAGCTGCTGTTAGAGCATGTAAAAAAGCTTAAAAGCATCAATTTCGATCCCGAGAAGACCGATCCCGAAGTAAAGGAATATGCTGCCAATATTGCGCTTGGCAAGAATTATGACGACCAGATAGCCGCAATAGAGGATGATATTAAATTAAAACAGATAGAACTTTACGAGAGCCAGAGAGACCTTGACAAATGTATTGTTAAGGCCAGAGAAGACGGCGTTATTACTTATGTAAGTGATGCCATAGCAAACGGTGTTGTGGTTAAGGGCAAGGATATTTTAACCGAAGCCAGCGGTGACGTGGGTTTTTATACTGAAGTAAAGAATACGGACTATGATTTCGAAGTAGGCGCAGTTTACAAGGCTCAGTCCCCTACCATGGAATTTGATGTTAAAATAACCGAGATAGAAGAAAATACCACCGGAAGCAAAACGCTTCATTTTGAACCTGTCAGTGATGACGTTGTCTATGTAAGTACCGAGAAATTCGAAGTTGTTATTCCTCTCGAAAAAATGAGGGATGTTGTTTATATAGAGGAAAGACTTGTTTACACCGCTGTAAACGAAAAGAGATTTGTTTATCTGGTGGATGAAAACGGATTCAGAGATCCTGTGTATGTGGAAGTCGATTCCGTTGTGGACGGAATGGCAATTATTTCGAGCGGACTTGAAGGCGGAGAAGAGGTGGCAGCAAAATGATGAAATTTAAGAAATTTAAAACTCTGGCTCTTGCGTTAGGTGCCGTAATAGTTCTTGCATCCTGTACTTCCAACAGTGATGTTCCGACTCTTTTAGAGCCTATCGGGTCAGAACCTACATTCAGACCCGTTGAAAGGGCGGACATGGGTATTGCCAAGATTATTATCGGAAATGTAATGGGTCAGGAATACTGTCATTTTTATGAGAAAATTATTGAAATAAAAGATATTTACGTTTCCGTCGGTGACTATGTCAACGAGGGTGATGTTTTGGTGGAAGCTAATCTTGATTCCGTAAGAGAACAGATAGCAAGTCTTAATTCGGAATTAAGTGTTTTAAACGCAAGTCACGAGGCTGACGAGAAAAAGCATGAAATAGAGCTTGAAAGACTTAATCTTCAAAAAGAAGAGGCAGAATATAATAAGAATCTCGGCCTTGTAAATGAAGACTATGTAAAATCTTTTGACAAGACTATTGAAACCTTCGAAGAGAACCATACATACAGTATAGAAATGTATGAGTTCCAGAAAAGGAAAATAAACGAGAGTATTACCGATTATAACAAAATAGTTAACGAGGGCGTTATCAAGGCTAAAAAGAGCGGATACGTAACCTACAAAAAGGATCTTAAATCCGGAAATACCGCAACGGCTTACGAAAACCTGGTAACAATTACAGATCCGGATGATTTATATATTGTCTCATCGGGAGATACAAGATCGTACAACTATTCCAAGTATCCGGTGAAATTTGCATTTATTGAAGGCAGAAAAGTGCCTGTTACCGAATATACATATACCGACAGTGAAACAGTTTTTGCCAAGGCACAGAATATGTATCCCATACAGCGCTTCAAGACCGAAGAAGAAGTTGATATAAAAATTGGTGATTATATTCTGATGGAGTTTTATTCCACCGACAAAAATAATGTTCTGGTAGTCGGAAAAGATTCGGTTAATACCGATGATACGGGATCGTTTGTATATGTCAGGGCTGATGACGGCTCACTTGAAAAGAAATATTTTGAAATGGGAGCAGCAGACGAACACAATTATGAAGTTGTAAGCGGCCTTGAAGAGGGAGAAATGGTCCTTTATACACAGGAAGCCACTCTTCCCAAAATGGACGGTCAGTACGAAGTAAAATTAAAAACATTTGCCCAGTCTGAAACGGCAAAAGGAATTAAGTATGTAGAGGAGTCGACACATTCTTACTTCTCAACCGACGAGGGCGAAGTAGACGAGATTTATGTTTCGGAACTTGACGAAGTCAAAAAGGGCGATCCTATTATGAGAATCGTGATAGATTCGGAAAAAGGAACATTAGTCGGAATCGAAAACATGATTAAGAGCGAAAACAGGGATTACGACAATTTTGTTAAGGATTCAGAGAAAGAATATGAAGATCTAAACAAAACCATCAGTGATTCTGCGAGTGAATCAAAACAGTCGGTTGCGATACTCGAAGAAATAAAGAAAGCCCTCGCAGACCCCAATACAAGCGCTACTGATATGCTCGATCTGTCTAAAGAAAAAGCAAAGCTTGAAATGGAAACAAACAGCAAAGCTTATGATATTAAATATGCAGAGATGGATTTAAAAATCCTTGAAATAAATAAGGAAATTCGTAAAAAACAGCATGACAATACCATAGCTTCATTAAACAGACAGTATGCCAACGCCAAGAAGAACAATGACGGTACCGGATATAAGATTATTTATGCCGAATATGACGGAAAAATTACTTCGATACCTGTTGCAAAACTTGATAAGGTAAATGTGGGCAAGAAGCTTGCAGAGAGTTCATACTACTTTGACAATATTGTTAAATTCGGCGGATCTCATGATCCCGAACCTGTGGGTTACAATTATACGATTACCATAAAAGATGATCAGTACACCGCAGAGGTAGTAGCCGGAAACAACAATACGTTTGCACATGTGTTTACGGAAAACGGCAAAGTTTACTGCACGCCGCCTGCAATGGATTTAAATACTTTCTATGTACGTGTTGATGATGAAGGATTTTTCAACTATGACAGCCAGTTTATGACCGTGGAAGTAAGCTACGATAAAATGAGACTGGATAACATGTTGACAATTCCCGGCAATTATCTGTTTACGGAAACTTCGTTCGATAAGAAAGAATACAATTATGTATGGGTATTAAACGGAGACGAAGTTTATAAAAGATATGTACAAACCGGAATGGATCAGAGACTCGGAAGTCTGGACAAACCGGTAATTATAAACGGCTTATATGAAGGAGACATTCTTGTTAAGTAACAGGAGAAAGATAAAATGATAAGATTTATCAAATACAAAATACTGAATAAAAAGTGGCTTAATATCTGTTTGCTTACAGGCGTTATTCTTCTGTCGGCATTTTTAAGCGTATATCCGATGTTTAAGGAAGGAAGCCTTAACCGACTGCTTCAGAATCTTTTTAAAGATTATACCGAGAAGTATGTGACATATCCCGCAGTAATGTCTACCAAAGGAACCATAAACGGTGGCAACTATGCGGATACTGAAGCTGCATTGGGATTTTTAAACAGCCTTGAGAACAAATGGAATTATTACATCGATGTTCCCGTGATTCAAAGGCAGCAGGTTCTTGAAATACCTGTAGGTTATTCCGAAGAAAATCTGACGGGCAAATCAAGACAGCTGACATTCGGCTATCTGGATAATTACCGTGCTCATGCGGATCTTTTGGCAGGCACATGGCCTGAAGAAGCCGAAAACTCCACTAACGAAATGGTTCAGGAGGCTTTAAAAGAAGGCGCAATTCCTGTTGTGGTATCACAGAAAACCTATGATACAGAGGATTTGACTATCGGACAGTTCTGGACTGCAGTGGTTAAAAAAGACGACGAGAAAATACATGTAAAAGCGGTAATCTGCGGTATTATCGAGGAAGTTGACGACGGCGATCCTTTCTGGGACAGAAGATTAAGAACCTTTGACAGAGTTCTTTTCGCATCCAAGGATGATTTTTCGACTATTCTTGATATATACAGTCAGTCACAAATCAATTATACCGAAAGGGTAATGTTTGATTATACATATATCAACTATAACAATGCCGAAGAATACTTATCATATTTAAGACAGTTCAGAGCAATCGATTCGAATCTTACTTCGAACTTTGAAAACATTCTGTCTTCCTATGTTGAATCAAAGAAGACCATCAGTATAATTCTATTAACATTTGAAATTCCGATTATTGCACTTTTGCTTCTTTTCATTTATATGATTTCAAGCAGAATTCTTGAGATGGAAACAGGCGAAATTGCAATGCTTAAGAGCCGTGGCGTCTCCAGATTCAAAGTCATCAGACTCTATATGCTGCAGTCATTTGTAATATCGATAATCGGCTCCGTGATTGGTTTGCCGTTCGGATATCTTTTCTGTAAGATGGGTGCCGGAACGGATGCGTTCCTTGTATTCACCCTAAAAGATACGACCATCTACCAGCCGACATACATGATGCTTGCATTTGCGGGAATAGCTTTTGCATTGTCTATGCTTTTTATGACAATACCTGTTATTCCGCTTTCAAGATTTACGATTATCGAAAGAAGATCGCATAAAAACTCCGGCAAATCCAAAGCATTCTGGGAGAGATTTTTCCTTGATATTCCGCTTCTGGCTTTATCCGGATATCTTCTTTACAACTATATGAAACAGAGAGAATCAATCTCACTTACCGTTATTGCGGGTGGTCAGATTGATCCAATTATTTTCCTTGATTCTTCACTGTTTATTTTAGGATGCGGATTGTTTGCATTAAGAATAATTCATCTTATTATCAACCTTATCTACAAGCTTGGAAGAAATAAATGGAAACCCGCAGAATACGTTGCATTCCTGCAGATTATAAGAAACACCAAGAAACAGGGATTTATTTCGGTATTCCTGGTAATGACAATTGCAATGGGTATATTCAATTCAAACCTTGCGCGAAGTGTCAATGAAAACATGGAAAACAGAATCAACTACAACACCGGTTGCGATTATGTGGTTGAGGAAAGATGGAATCTTATCATCAAAAAGTCCTCTGCGGGAGGCGAAGCATACTGGCGTTATACAGAGCCCGATTATCAGCGTTTTGAGCCCTTAAAGGGAATGGGCGTTGAAAGCATGACGAGGGTTGCCCGCGATGATGATGCACTCATATCCAAGGATAAAAAGAAAGAAAACGGAGTCCTTCTTTTAGGAATTAATACCAAGGAATTCGGTGAGACAGCATCTCTTATGGACGGGCTTAACGACAAGCACTGGTATTATTACTTAAATGACCTCGGACAAAAACCCAAGGGAATTCTGATTTCCAAAAACCTTGCTGAAAAATATGAATTGCAGATTGGAGACAAGCTTTCTTACAGCAGAGTTTCTCCGATTGATGCAAGTAAGATAGATGCCACTACAAACGGTGAAATCGTAGGCATAGTAGATTCCTTCCCCGGATATGAATCCACGGTATACGAAGAACAGCCCGACGGAACATATAAAAAGAGAGATAATTACCTCATAGTGGCAAATTACAATACTGTAGTTAATGCCTTTAAATTGAGACCTTACCAGGTTTGGATGAAACTGACCAATCCCGGAGACTATGATGATATAAGCGCATTTGTTGACGAAAACGGCAGAATCCCCAAACATACTGCAAGAGAGGAACTTATACAAAATCAGAGAAACTCCACTCTTATTCAGATTACAAACGGTATGTTCTCGATAGGATTTGTTATATCACTGGTTGTCTGCGGTGTAGGATTCCTAATCTACTGGATACTCACCATAAAAGAAAGAGAACTGATTTACGGTATCTACAGATCCATGGGTCTTACCATGGGAGAGATTTTCAGAATGCTTATCGTGGAGCAGATCTTCTCTTCATTATTCGCGTGCGGAGCGGGCTTTGGTGTCGGAATGCTGACAACATTCTTATTTACTAAACTTATCTCGACGGTATATCTGCCGAGAGAACACAATATTCCGCTTACAATTATATGTAAGGCCGAAGACGGTATGAAGATGGGTGTAATCGTAGGATTTGTACTTATCCTCTGCTTTATCGTAATCTACAGAATCATTAAGAACATGAACATTACCAAGGCTATCAAGCTTGGCGAAGACTAAAAGGTTGAAAATATGGACAGTATAATTAAAACAATTGATCTTCATAAAAGTTTCCCGCTTGGAAACCATGAAATCCTTGAAGTATTAAAGGGCGTTGATATTGATGTACCGCCTGCGTGCCTGACAATTTTAAAGGGACGTTCGGGTTCGGGTAAAACAACTCTTTTAAATATTTTAAGTATGCTTGATGACCCCACGAGCGGAAAAGTTATCATCGACTCAAGGGATGTCGGAAGCATGAGCTTAAGACAGAGAGAAACCATGAGAAGATACAATATCGGATTTGTATTCCAGTCGGTAGCACTGGTTCCGATAATGAGTGCTTACGAAAACGTTGATTTTGCTCTTAAACTCGCTGATTACCAGGGAGACAGAGATGCCAGAATCAAAGAGGTTTTATCGATTGTCGGACTTGAAAAAAGAATGACACACATGCCTTCGCAGATGTCCGGTGGTGAACAGCAGAGAGTTGCCATCGCCAGAGCTGTAGCGCATAAGCCCAAAATTATTTTCGCCGATGAGCCTACCGGAGCACTTGATACAAACACAGGTCTTGGAATTATAAAGCTTTTCAAGGAACTCATCGCAAAAGAAGGAATCACCATAGTAATGACAACGCATGACCCCAACCTGATGGATTTTGGTGATGCTGTATACGAGATGGAAGACGGAGAATTAAAGTATGTACCCGGAGAACAATAATGAAATGAACAACGAATATGTTAATAACGAGGCTGTAGCACCGGTTTATGCAGCAGAAGAAAACTATGCAGCTGACGAAGTGACAGAAGTGACTGAAGAAGGTGCTCCCGAGGCAGAAAAGGATAATATACTTGTCTGTGACGGTCTGGTAAAGATTTATAAGACTGACGACGTGGAAGTACTGGCTCTCCAGGGTCTTGAACTTGAAATCGAGAGAGGCGAACTTGTTGCCATCATCGGTAAATCCGGTTCCGGTAAGTCCACACTTCTTAATATGATAGGCGGTCTTGAAAAACCTACAGCAGGACGTCTCTATGTGGACGGTAATGACCTCTTTGCCATGTCCGAAAAAGGTCTGGTTGAATACAGAAGAAAGTCCGTAGGCTTTGTATGGCAGAACAGCGGACAGAACCTCTTCCCGTACTTCACCGCACTTCAGAACGTGGAGGCCCCACTCTACTTTGACCATATGAGTCAAAAAGAAAGAAGAGCTAAGGCAATGGGCCTTCTTAAGATGATTGGTATCGATCACAGAGCCAATTCATATCCCGCACAGATGTCCGGTGGTGAACAGCAGAGAGTCGCTATCGCTGTAGCACTTGCACACGATCCCAAGATCCTTCTTGCCGACGAGCCCACAGGTGCCGTTGATTCAAAGACATCCAACATGATTCAGGATATCTTCAGAAAAATCAATGAAGAAATCGGTATTACAATCATCATCGTTACCCACGACTTAAGCCTTGCCAACAAGGTTTCGCGTGTTATCATGATTTCCGATGGTAAGATAAGTACCGAAAAGATCATGAAAGAAAAATACCGTCAGCAGCTCGACAACATGACTACCGAAAGTCTTGCGGCTGTCGAATCACACGAAGAGTACTCAATCCTCGACAAAGCCCGCCGAGTTCAGTTGTCTCAGGATGCACTGGAAATGGCAGGTATCGATTCCAATAAGGTCCGTGTGGAAGTTAAGGACGGAAAGATTATTATTTCGAAATAAAAAAAACGGCTTCGGCCGTTTTTTTTATGTCTATATAATTACAAATGAAACCTCTTCTTAAACTCCGCCAGTACAGTCCTTCCTTTAAACACGATTAAACCGAAGAATGCGAGCACATTTATTACAAGGCATATCGACCATGTAAGAGGGGGCTTGTTGTGATAGAAGATAAGAAGTGCTATCCACGGCACTACGCCCACCAGAATGTTTAAGAACATGTAGATTAGCGAGTAGTCGGTAAAATGCTTGTCGATGAATGAAAGGATGAAATTAGCCACCAAATTGCCACTGCAGAGGATGGGTACGATGTATCCGGCGGTGATACCGAGATACGGCAGATCCCAGGCGAGTGTGATGAAGGCTTCAGAGAAGAAACTTAGCACAACTATCGCTATCATCGTAAAGAACATCGCTTTTAGGAGGTTGTAGTGCTTCCTGATGATAAATTCGATGATCCAGCCGATTACCAAAAGCCATGCGACAACCAGAGGGCTCCACGAAGGATGCTCTGTTTCTATGAAAAGGAAATCCAGCGCGAGGTTAATGATAATTAAAGCGAAGAAGACAAACATGACTATCTTAAAAGCCTTTCTTCTAAGCCTTGTTTTTATCTCGATTTTAGGGATATAATCCCTTTCGCCCTCGCCGGTTAAAAGATTCTGGCAGAGAGGGCATTTCTCAAGATTTCCACCGATATTTATTTTGCAGTGCGGACACATTTTCATATTAGTAAAACCTTTATTAAAGATGATTCAATAATCATTCTTTACAGCTCCAAACAAAAATATTCGGATACTTCTTTTATAATTTAATCTACAACTTCATTCGAATACAGAGTCATTTCAATGCCTTCGTCGGAGAGACTCTTTATAAAATCCCTGATAACCTGAGTGCTCTTGTATGCGCTGCTGATGCCGAGTACAAATTTGTCTTTGTAGGTCGAGCAGACCACGAACATTGTGCTGGTGGAGCAGTAAGCATTGTAAGAAACGATGTAATCGGAAAGTTCATCGGGAACTTTTAAAATACCAAGGTTTGAAACCACGGCCGTAACTTTTTTGGCCTTTTGGTTTGTACCGAATTTAACCACTGGATTTTTAAGGAATAAAGGAGCCAGTCTTATAAAGAATATTTTCTCTAACTTTTCATAGTCATACATTCTGGCTTCTACCATTTCGGGAGTCAGTTCATTTTTAAGATCCGCATTAAACTGCTCTGCCACACTTTCAAAGGTATCCGTACTCTTAAAAAGGTGGCTCACATTAACCGAATTGAAAAAGTTTCTCGATGTATCCGAAGGATAATAATTCCTTAAATTCACGGGCATACTGATTGTGACAGGCTGGATTCTGCTTAATACCGGCATGTCTTTGTAAATGCTCATCATAAGTTTCGTGGCGATGTAGGATGTCAGGGAAACGTGAGTCTCCTTTGCCTTTGCCAAAACATCGCTTACATTCATGTGAACTTCCATAAAACGAAGCTGGTTGTAAGGAAGTTTCTGACCTTTTATGTGATAAGCTCTTCTAAATTTCTTCTTTTTTACATCCTTGTTTTTCTTCGCAAAATAATGTCTGAAACTGTCCTGTGAAAGAGCAGCTTCCGAAGCGCCCGAGGTCATGGGGATATCTGGAATTTCGTTCGGATGTTTTAACTTAAGATAGTGATAAACAATCAGATTTAAGAACTCAATCGCACCGTTTCCGTCTGCGATGGCGTGGAAGAAATCAAGATTGATTCTGTTGTAATAATATGTCACGTGATAATGCAGTTTGCCGAATGTTTTCTGGTCATTTAACATGGGGCAGGGTCTCTCGTTTTCGATGGTTACGACAGGCTCGTCATCTGTGGGCTCCATGTAATGCCAAAAGAGACCGCGAAGAATCGTCACCTGATACTGGGGACGCTCCTTGGCAGCATTCTTTACTGCAACGTTTAATATATCTTCTTCAATGTCTTCGTTTAAAGTACAGGTAATGCGAAAAGATCTGGTGTCGCGGTCGTTTGCGCTCGCCAGAAAGACTTTTGCCACATTATCCATTCTGTACCATGTATCGTGAGCCATTTTTAGTGGACTCTCCTTTAAACTTAGTTAGTATAATTCCTCGATAAATCTGCTGATTGAATCCATCGCACGAAGCGCCTTTTTAAAAGGCATCATCTGGAACACATGCCATGCATCCTCGTACTCTTCGAGAGTGACGGTGACTGTGTCTTTTATGAGCTTCTCATAAAGATTGTATGAGTCGGATTTTAAGATTTCGTACGAGCCGACCTGGATTAAGAAAGGCGGGAAGCCTTCAAAGTCCGCGAAGAGAGGGCTGTATTTGGGATCCGCATAGTTAAAGCCGTAATCCTCTATCTTAAAATCTTTGATATTTTCGTTAAATTTATCGTTAAGACCTACGAATGAAAAACGCGCGGTCTGGATATATTCCTTGGTAAGTATGGGATCAAGCGCCTTGCAGGTTTCGTATGATTCGCCGGACATGGTCATATCCGTCCAGGGACTCATGAGAACAATGCCCTTTGGAAGGAGTCTTCCCTGAGCTTTTAATTTGAGTGCAAGTTCGAGTGCGAGGTTTCCGCCTGCCGAATCACCTATAAGCACCACTTCTCTGGCACCGAATCCAAGCTGCATGAGATAGTTCCAAACGGTCAGAGCATCTTCGATGGCTGCGGGATAGGGGTTTTCGGGAGCGAGGCGATATTCGAACGACATTACTTCCATACCCGTGTTTAAGGCAAGTTTTGCGGCTAAAACTCTTGCGTACTTTAAGCTGCCGCAGGTATAACCGCCGCCGTGACAGTACATGATGATATGTCTTTTATCATGTTTGTATTCAGGTCTGACCCATTCGCAGGGGATGCCCTTCACCGTAAAATCATCGGTTCCGATGTTGTTTGAAAGTGTTGACAAGGTCGCAAACAAATCCTGACCCGCGCGCTGTTTTTTGATATCTTCAAGCGAAATCGAATCTCCTGAGGAAGAAACCGCGTGGATTGATTTTACCGCCTTCATCAAAGGCGACATCTGATTGTCTTCAGTTTCCTGTTTTACAAATCTGATAAGTCTGCTCATTTATAAACCTCATAAAATACACAACACTTAATTATATCACATTTAAACCTATTTTGCCACATTGGTAAGCATAAGCTCTACGACGCCGTCGAGCATTTCGATACCGTGCTCGAGAGTGTCCACAGGGTCATCGCTTGATTTGCCTCTGAGCCATTCCACGGTGGTTTCGGCGAATAATTTTGAAAAGAAATATGCAAGTCTCTTTTTTTCTTTTTCGCTTACCTTTTTGCCGGTAGGCACAATCTTTGTCTCGTAAAGATTGTCTATATTCTGATAAGCCATTTTCGATACGACATCAACGATATAGTCTCCGAACGCGTCACGTCCCATCGAATTAAAAAGATTTCTTATAAATATTTCATTTTTTCTCGCATAGGCTCCGACGATACGAAGATTTGATTTCCAGGATCCCGGTGATGAAAAATCCATGTTGACGAAAAGCTTGGCGGCTTTGGCGTAAATGATTTCCTCCTTTAATGCGTAGAGGTCCTGATAATAGTAATAAAATGTGTTTCTGTTAATTCCGCAGTTGTCGCAAACCTGTTTTATGGTGATTTTATCCATGGGAATACTTTGGGCAAGTTCGACAAAGCTGTCCATTATGGCTTTTTTGGTAAAATTTGACATATTTTCGTCCTTCCAATTCTCATAAAAGAATCGCCGCGCCTTTTATTTTAGGCAAAAACGCCGTTTTTTATGAAAATTATAAAAAGTTAATATTAAGTTAATATTTCATTTAGGCATTCATGGGGTATTTGTCTGAATTTCATACATATAATACCAAATGTTTATTGAAAATGGAATCATTTTACGAAAAAATAATCACGATAATAGGGAGATAGTGTTATGAAGGTTTTACTCATAAACGGAAGCATGAGAG
>JAEEGI010021147.1_pt1 | contig 12954 bp, 18 predicted proteins | sample 8958751 | NCBI WGS metagenome assembly JAEEGI01 (sample SAMN16246545, study PRJNA631951) | gut metagenome | biome: gut microbiome; feature: rumen; material: KS-attached | host: Bos | place: Iran: Karaj | collected 2018-10 | reverse complement strand
GTTCCGCTGTCCTTTACGGAAATCCATTTATAAAGCGGATTGTCGCCGCAGTCCACGGTAATAACGCCGTCATTCGGCGAATGTTCAATTGCATTTTTGATGATATTTGTGAGGGCTTCGACAGTCCATCTTTTATCGCAGTTTATCTCTATATCGTTATCCAGCTTAAGAGTCTGATCATTTATATCCAGTAAGATAGCAACAGACGGCCGCACATCATCTATAAGCTCAGAAACCGGAATGATCTTCTTTGTAAAGACTACGGCTCCCGCATCGATCTTAGCCATTTTCAAAAGAGCTCCCACAAGCCACTGCATCTTGGATAAGGAAAACTTGATGTCACGTATAAACTCTTTTTTCTTATCATCATCTGCTTCTTCCATAAGATCCAGCATTATGAGCATGGAAGTTATGGGAGTCTTAAGCTGGTGAGATATATCCGACATGTACTCAGAGAGGCTGTCTCTTTGCTTATAGGCCCTGCCCAGTTCCTCTTTTCTTGCGGTCACAAGATTGTAGATGTCATTTTTAAGAACGCTGAAGGCGCCCTCTTTATTGTCACGGATATCCTGAAGTTCGTCTTTGTCGGCATTTTTAATAAATTCTGAAAGCTCTTCGATCTCTTTTTTACTAATCCACACGATATCCCATCCCCCTTATGGTCTCGATGTTTATCGAATCTCCAAGCTTCTCGCGAATTCTTTTAATATAGACGGTAAGCGTATTATCCTCCACAAAATTCCCATCGATATCCCATATCTTATCAAGGATCTGACTTCTTGATAGAAGAACTCCCCTGTTGGTCGCAAATATCATCAGAACTCTGTATTCGAGCGCGGTAAGATCAACAAGCTTACCGTCGGCGTAGACTTTACCCGCCTCGATATCTATCCTGGTATTACCGATGGTTATCAGTTTGGAAGACTGTCCGCTGCGGTGTTCCATGGTTCTTTTGACTCTTGCCAGAAGTTCTCTTATCCTGAACGGCTTAACGATATAGTCCTCTGCGCCTTCGTCAAAGGCCTTTACTATCTGATTCTCATCATCAATGACTGTAAGGAATATGACAGGAACACTTTTCTCCGCAAGTATGCTGTTGACTTCAAAACCATTTCCGTCCGGAAGCTGCAGGTCAACGATCGCAAGGGAAAAATCATTTCCCCGGATCAGTTCCTTCGCTGAGCTGACATTCGCTGCGTGCTCTACTTCATAGCCCTCTGTCTCAAGCGCATATTTTACCCCGGATGCGATCATCACGTCATCTTCCAGCAAAAGAATCTTCAATATGGCTCCTCCTTTACCGCCCAAAATATATATCTTACCGTTCCCGGCGGCGCTTCGCTCTTTTGATGATGTCCTCCACAAGCTCTTCCCTTGACTTCACCGGATCGCCGGACTCGTCATATCCCTTGTAATAGAAGGGCTCGATCCATATGCTATAATACCCGGTCTCTTCGTACAGCCATATCAGAGAATCCGCCATGGATTCGGCAAACCGCTCAAGTTCCTCATCGTCCGCCGTGTCAAGATCTATCCCCTTATACGTGACGTCCGTATCAAAAGAGCAGCATTTGGTGCCTTCAACTGCTTCATCCATTGACTCGAAAAAGACGTCCCTGTATGGTCCCCTGACAAAATGAAACGATTCCTCATCAGAGTATTCGTAGGTATCCACATAGGGGATCTGCGGGAAATACTTATCCCTGAGAGTGTTCTGGTATTCCACGAGCTTTTCCCCGTAATAGAACTTATTCCATTCCTCGTGGTAACGGTCCTGCATCTCACCTTCTACCCATTGGACGTCGAATTCGATCCCGTTCTCATCTTTTCCATATATGTTCAGGTAATATCCATATTCGCCGCTGCCAAAATACGTATCAACGCTGAAATCATGATCCCGGTATTTTTCCTCAAGGGCCTTAAGCGAATCACGTCTGTATCGGTTCCGTTGCATCGGAGTGAGATATCCGGTGAACCAGAATATCCCCCGGACAACATTGAAGCAAACGATGCCCACTGCCAATCCCAACGTCGCAGTTACGATGATCACCGTACCGATATTACCTGACTTTTTCTTTTTCACTCCGCGATCCGCCTTCTATACTCTTTTTAACCGGATACCCATTGATGTTAACCTTGATATCAGCGATTCCGGGAACCTTGCCCTTTAAACCTTCAAGGCCTTCCTTGATTCCCTGCTTGATAATTTCCTTTTCCTCTGCAGTTATTTCATCCTTAAGTGTCCATAAAATCACATGTTTAACCATAGTTTTACTACGCCTCGTTTACAAGCTTCCCCGTCATATGATCTATATCCAGTTCCAGACAGCATACACGAGGGAAGGCATTTTTCATTTCTTTTTCAAGATATGCTTCATCATCTGTAAACTTCCGACAGAGACAGGTACAGATTTCTTTTTTCTTTTCATCATCCGTGACCTCGCATATTCGACCAAATACTATTACGCTACGGATATTGAGAGCCCACTCTCCATCATTACGATAGCCCTTATCCATTACGCAGTAACTTACCTTATCACACTTTGATATCGCATCAAGCTTATGACCTTCCTTTGCACAATGAAAGTAAAGCTTTCCATCATTCTCCGAGTACCAATGATCCAACGGAACACCATATGGATATCCATCATCTCCAAGAACAGACAACACGCCTCTTGGCTCGTTCTTAAGTATTTCTATACAATCCTCCTTTGTAATCTGTTGCTTAAAACGTCTCATCTCTCTGAACACGATCCCTGCATCCTTTCCATACTTAGAAAATCACTAACATATACATTTACACTATGCTCTGCCTGTTATCTCCAATGTATCCGGCTCCACATGGCAGGTCAGAAACCACACCTCAACTCCTGCCCTTTTTGCTTCATCCATAGCCTCTCCAAACTCCGGATGTGTCCCGATATTCGGTCGAACCTCTGTCACTCCATCCATCTGTATCACAAAGGCAAGGATTGCGTGAAATGTGGCCTGTGCTATATTGTCATACTTCATTATCATATCTGACTCTTATTGCAGGGCGGACCGCCATGTGGCTGTCAACACGGTTCCCAATCGTATCCGGTGATCTTAACCCGATATATTCCGCGTCATACTGATACTTTCCGGGTGTCCTCATCCACCAGTCGATGCCGCAATCCCTTGTATCGTCGCTGACGGCCAACGCCTCCGAATACGAGAACAGGTATACCTTGTCATCTGTGTCATTTCCGCAGTCCGTTTCATAATGATAATCGTCTTCGGTATATGTGTTATGTGTTGTCACTATCGCTGCTTTCTCCCCGTCACAGAATTTGCTGTTATAGAAATCCTCATTGAGCCATCTGCGCAACGAGCAGTTTTCCCATGTGATATCCGTTTTGGAGTCATTATACGGCATATATGCAACCGGTCCCTGACAGAGCAGTGTGCAGATACCATCCGTTTTGTCTGTTACATACCATGTATATCTGCCGAATGTGACCACATCATCAATCTGTGAATCGGATATCGCCTGAAGCTCAGCCTCCACTTCCGCGGGAGTTCTGTTTATCGTCGTCGGAACCGGCTGATCTGCAATGCGAAGATTCAGTGCGGGCCGAACGGCACCGTAATTATTTCCCGCAATATCTCCGTAGGGATCAATTACTCCATCCTCGCCTTTACCGACATATGTTGCATAGTCCGGATTTACCCCCGGTGACCTGAGCCAATACCATTGGTAAACAAGCTCATACCACTTGCCGCATTTTCGCAAACTGTTATCCAGGGCATTTGCCTCATCCACGCTTAGCAGATAGATATAATCATCCGTGTCATTTCCGCCGTCGGTGCCGTATTCAATGCTATCGGGAGTGACATTGTGTGTCTTGGCGATCAGCGCTTTTTCCTCTTCCGTAAAAGTGTCGTAGAACTTATCATTGAGCCAGGCTCGCAAAGTGGAATCTTCCCATGTAACGGTGAAAATACCATATCCGGCTTTTCTAAACGCCTGCTTTATCACAGGTTTTTCGCTCAAAAGAGTGTATCCGGTATCTGTTTTGGCTATCACATACCACCTGATATCACCGAACACTACTATATCTCCCACAGATGCATCAGACAGTTCCACCGCAGCCTTAGGAGTTTCGTGATGTGAGGCGCCGCATCCGGTTATAAAGAATGCAAGGCCAAGTACAGTAGCAGCCGCAAATACAAATATTTCCACATTTCCCATTATCTTACATAACCTGTCCATGGTTTTCATTCTCCTTAACTCGTTATCTCATCATATAGATACTCTTCTCTTTGTCAGCCGGATGTTTTCATAAACTCATACAATCGATATGTCTTCCTTGATATCTTTCCGGCATACAGTTTTTTGAAAATAACTTTCTCGATTCCGTGTAATTCATCTATCAATGAATGCGGTGTAATCTCGTGTTCCTTTACAAAAGAGATTACTGTATTATCCTCTAATTCTGTAGGGTCATCCATTCCATAAACTACAGCACCGCCTACATCATTGATGGGGTTTTTGACAGCTGACATTTTTGCGGCAAAGACCGAATAACAATCCATCAGTATATGAATATTGCTGAAATGGTCACTTATACTCCTAATAATCATCTTTAGGTCTTCGGTGCTTATATACATACTTACACCTTCCATCACAATGATCGCATTGCGGTTTTCTGATATATCTCTAAGCCAATCAGGACTTCTCACATCTGCGGAAAGCATATGGTAATTCGCATTTTCAAAAAAGTAGCGTTTTCTTTCTTTAATAACCTCTGGGAAGTCCACGTCATACCAAATATGATATTTCTGCTCTATCCTATCAATCCTGCTATCCATGCCACATCCGAGATGAATAACAACTGAATCATCCATAACAGACATCTGATCATTAACCCACCTGTCAAAAACGGCTGAACGCATTCCCATATAGTAGGCAAGCCATTTTGACTTGGATTTTCCCTTAAGTGGGAATTTCTCTTTCTCCCAGATTTCTTCAGCCTTTTTATCCTTAAGGATAATGTTTTTCCTGCTAACAAAGGCTTTCCCATATAAAGGGATATACAAAGTCTTATTTACACTGTCCATTCTATCTACCCCAGAAACATAACATTCCCCGGCTCCACATGGCAGGTCAGAAACCATACCTCAACCCCGTTCATATGTACTGTTAATGTCTATCTTAACATATATGAAAGCCCCTCTGACAGCCTCATACAAATATTAGTCGTTGAATGTAGCTCTATTTACCGGCTGTTTTGTTTAGGATCTTATGATTTGTTGTATTTTTCGTCGTCCCATGGAATTTGCGGCCTGTTTGTAATACAATATTTCATATCGTTAAAAGAAATGCTAAGAGAAACCGGACATAAGAAAGGTTTGCGAAATGAATGATTTATATCCATTAATGGAAGTCGCGCCGGGATACGGTAAGGTCCTCGTCATCGATTTCATTCTGGATTTTGTAACATTATTTATCCTGTCCATGCTGATGCCGCTGTCGCTATCATGTTTATCAGCATTCCAATCGGCTTTTGGGAGAATGCGCCCTTTGATGAGAACGTGGTCTACGACGTCCTTACCTTCATATCCCACGGCATATTTCTGTTCTACATCGTAGCCGCTTATGTCGTTCTTTTCCTGGAAAAGAAACGAAACAGGATCCCCGCGTATATCAGACTGACCCCGACTACGCTCTGCGTTCTTGCAGGCTATGGCGTTAATCTGATCCTTGTCGGTAACTTCTATCCGATCCTGCCGCCTTTCTTTGCTTTGGGACTGCTGTTTGCGGATTACTTCATGTACAGGCGCCTTCGTTATATCGATCCCAGGACCGGTATTTACAACAGCAAATATCTCTCCGCGCTTATTTCCTTTTCCGAAAAAAAGCATCTTAAAGGCGCCACCGTAGTAAGATTCAAGGTGGAGCGCGGAAGTGATGTCATGATCGAGATCTTAAAAGACTGGCTCCCTGAACAGAGCAAGGCCATCGACATGGGCGACGGCCTCTTTCTTCTGGTTTCCGATGCAGTTAAGGACTATGTTGTCCAGCGCTTCATATTCTTTATTTCCGAACAGGCCAAAGACCGCGGCATCCCGGTGGATGCAGGCTTTGAAACCGACCACGACGGCCCTATGGCTGAGGTTTTGAGGAAGTACTGTTAGGGCGGTTTTTCCAAATCGGAGAAATAGCTTCCTTCGATCTCCAGCCACAAAGTAGTCCTGCCGCATCTCCCGATAATCCCTTCGAAACAAGCATCCCCATCAGAGTGCTTTCTCTATCCACTGAACCGACCTTCTCAGGGCTTCTATTGTTTTAGTTTCAAGGACACATCTTGCATTCCGGGTCTCTGCTAGCCTCAATCTCTCTGCAAGATCGATCTCTCCATCCCCAAGCGCAAGATGATTCTTCGGAGGATTCTCGGTTCCGTCATGAATATGAAAATGGATCAACCGATCCTGATGATTAGTAATGAACGGCACATCTTTTTCACCCACCGCCTTGGAATGTCCGATATCCCAGGTCAGGCCAAACTTAGGACTTTCCAGAAGGAACTCTATCGCCTTTTTCTCATAATCTCTAAAACCGTCTGTGTTTTCCACAGCGATCATCACATCACATTCTCCGATCCATTCCTCGCACTTATCGCGGAACACAGCAAATGCCCCCATATAAGTATCGAAATCCCTGTCATACATCTGCACCTTGCGATCCGGAAGCGTAATGTATATGCCATGGTGCATATGCATGTTAAGAATAAGCGGCTGTCTTTCGTCATCAAACCTGTCATCAGACTTGTCACGAAGGCATAGCAGCTTTTTTGCCACCTCAATTGACCGGCGCACGGTTTCCAGATATGCATCCGAAACCAGTTGATTGAAATCCGCAATATTCAGATTTTCATCCAGATGGATCGTATAATAGATCCCGGCCTGTTTGGCTGTCTTGATCAGCGTGTCGGTTTGTTCCAGCCGGTCTACCTGATATTCCGGGAAATTCATATTCAGTTCAATGAATTTAAGACCAAGATCCCTGCACAGATTTACATTATCTTCCAGCGTCTTATTTTCTATGAGTGTTGGCATTCCAAATTGTATCATTTTGTAATTCATATTACTCACTTACCAAATCTGACCATTGCAGTTCCTTGCGACCGAAGGCTTAAGATAACGGTATCAACCTGTGAAAGATCTATGCCAAGCTTTTGGGCATTCTTAAGCGTTTCATCTGACGGTCCCAGATCAACAAGCAGTTTATGCTTCTCTGTTTCAACATAAAAAGACAGACCATGCGCACATGCACATACAGCTCTGCCTTCTGTGTTCTCTATAAGATTAACTATCCTCATCTGTTTCACTTCCTTCATGCAAAAGTAATGAAGAGTATAGATCTCCCACTTATATTATCATATCACACTTCCTTAATAAGTTTTCCAACTCCTTAACTGATCGCTTCTTTCATGATCCTTTCAACTTCATTTCTTCTTTCATAAAGGGTACACCCGCCGGGATGATCCTCCAATAGATAACCGCCATCACGCAGTTCTCTGAACAGTCTTGAGTTCATGGCTTCTTTCAGGGAAGTATCCCTAACATTGATATCAGAATACGGTGAGAACGGACACGGTTCTGCCCCTCCATGTGAGTTTATATGGAAAAATCCTCTGCCGGCAGCAACACATCCGCCCGAACTCTTCTCATCTCCGGGGAATGAAATAAACACCATCTCCGGATGATCTTCGCGAATCTGAGCTATTTTCTCTTTCAGATATTCACGCTCCTCATCACCGGGAGCAAGTTCCGCTGAATCATCTGTTACCGGCACAAACTCGACAAAAATGACAGCCTTACATCCTCTGTCGGACAGCTCCGTTAAAAAGCTCTCCGAAGTGACTTCATTGATATTCTGCGTAGTTACGGTAACGGATGCGCCAAAGATCAGACCTCTCTTCTTCAATTCATCCATTCCGCTGATCAGCTTATCATAAACCCCCTCTCCGCGCCTGTTATCCGTCAGTTCCCTGTCGCCTTCTATGCTCATAATGGGTACCAGATTGCGGCATCTGTCGAAAAGTTCATAATACATCTCGCCCATGTAGGTTCCATTTGTAAAGATCGGAAAAAGAATGTCAGGCCTTTTCGATGCGGCTTCTATCACATCATAGCGAAGCATCGGTTCGCCGCCTGCCAGGAGGATAAAACTCACGCCGAGATTATCCGCTTCATCAAATATCTTCGACCATTCATCACCTGTCAGTTGCTTCACAGGTTCGCTGTCGGTCGTTGCATGATTGCATCTTGAATAACACCCCGCGCAGTGCAGATTACACCTGCTGGTGATGCTGGCAATAAGAAAAGGCGGGATATGTTCACCTGCGTCCCCGGCTTTCCTCCTTTTCCCGGAAGCTGCCCTGCTGGCAAGAGCACATCTCGCCATGTACGCACTCGCCCTGGGGTTCGTAAGAGTGGCCCTTACAGCATCGGAAACTACCCGTTCCACTCCCCGCGTCATATATGATTGGATATCAAAATTCTTATCCATAGAACATCATCCCTCAAGGAATTTGTACAGCAGTCTGTAGAGTTCCTTAACATCTTTTTCGGTTAGGGGGGATCCGGTCTTTGCAAGTTCAAGCGGTATGTCCTTGCACTTTTCTTTAAGATCGTTACCCTTCTGTGTGATGGTCACTATCGTTACGCGCTCATCTTCTTTTGAACGTTCTCTCGTCACGTATCCCTCTTTTTCAAGGGTCTTAAGAAGAGGCGTGAGTGTTCCGGCATCCAGATGAAGGATGCTGCCGAGCTGTCCCACATTCACGCTCTCCTTCTCCCACAGCACCATGAATACAATGTACTGTGTATATGTCAGTCCCAAAGGCTTCAGGTACGGGTTATACGCCGTAACGATCTTCCTTCCGCAGGCGTACATCGGGAAACACAACTGATTTTCAAGTAATAACTGCTCGTATTCCTGTGCCATGATCTGCTCCTTACAGTAAGCCCTCTACGCATTTGTCTACATTATCCATCTTCTCAGTGGGTTCAAATCTTGCGACCACATTTCCGCTTCTGTCAACAACGAACTTGGTGAAGTTCCACTTGATCTCCGGATTGTTCTTATAATCCTTATCGATCTTCTTGAGCATCGTACTCATTGCAAGAGCTGTGGGACCTTTGCCAAATCCCTCAAATCCCTTCTGCTCCTTAAGATATTTAAACAGCGGGATCGCGGTCTCACCATTCACATCAGCCTTCTTCATCTGAGGAAACTGGGTGTTGTACTTAAGCTGGCAGAACTCGTGGATCTCTTCATCCGTTCCGGGAGTCTGTCCCGCAAACTGGTTGCAGGGAACATCGATGATCTCGAATCCTCTGTCATGATACTTTTCATACATCTCTTCAAGATCCTTGTAATGGGGAGTGAAGCCGCATCCCGTCGCCGTATTAACGACAAGAACAACCTTCCCTTCGTAATCCTTCATTGAAATCTCTTCGCCTGTAGCAGCCGTTACGCTCTGATCATAAAATCCCATGGTATGTACCTCCTTCGGAATAAACCGTTTGTGTTATCTTTAGTCATATTATATTTGGTCAAATATAAATTGTCAAGGGCATTTATAAAAAAAAGAGCGCAGACTGTTTTTGTCTACGCTGATGATTTGGCAAATATACTGTAACAACACTATTTTTCGGCCATCTTCTATTTTCAAATCTCAGAAGGGAATTTCCGGAAAAATCTATTTATGGTCTTTTGCCGATCATGATTTCGGTCTTTTCTCTATCACGATCCCGGCCTTTTTCCGATCACGCTGACGATCTCTGCCTCACTGGCCTCGGGGAAATTCTCGCGGATCCGGGCCGTGATCCTGTTGTAACTTTGTTCAGGGGTCTCGTTATACGCCGAGGTAACTTTTTCATAGCCCCATACAGCTTCCGGCGGGAGCATCACCGACACGGGCATACCGTATTCCTCGCCGCGCTTGTTCACTCTTCTGTGAAAATCCGTGATCACCAGATACGTCTGCATCTGGAGTCCCGTGATGATTCCGGGATAATTCTTTTCTCCGCCTTTTCCGAATCCGGCTTTCTTCTTAAGCTCGGTGGACAGGATCTGATCTGTGGGAAATGTCATTTCACCGTCATCATCCCTGCCCGTAAGCATGTCCATGATCTTCTTTTCTCTGCGGTTTGCCAGGCCGTCCTCCCATCTGGAGTCGAAGTCATATCCGTCGCGCCTGTAATTGACGAAAAAGGGAAGCCACTCGAGGCTGATAAAACCCGCTTTCTGGTCAAAGAATTTTCCATAAGCCACCTGATGACTCGACGCGATGATCTCCCGCCATTCCCAGGGATCCTCATCTCTGATGCCCGTCCACCAGTAATCGGGCGACACGTGCTCCTCCGCCGAAAACCCTCTCACTTCATTTCCGAACAGCGGCAGAAATCCAACCTCATTTATCCAGTTAACCAGTTCCTGCCATGTGCGGATACGATACGGATCATCCCAACTAAGTCCCCGCATGATCCACACGCCGTTTTCTACAGACATATTTATTCTCCCCTGTTACCTGCTTTTATCCCATCAATAATATCCTTGAACCTGTCATTATGAGTCTTGATTGCAAGGTCGGATTCTACATATTCGAGGAATCCCCGATCATCCACCCACTTATAATCCACGGTTTCACCCTCCTGGAGGACGACAGAATCTTTGTCCGCGTCCACGATCGCCAGAAACGAGTAAAACATACTGTGGCTGGGGTCTCTGAAAACATGACTTACAAGCGTCATGCTCAATGCCGTAAGACCGGTCTCCTCGAAAAGTTCGCGTTTCGCAGCCTCCATCGGTTCCTCTCCTGCCAATGCGGATCCCCCGGCGCTGGCCTCCCAATAACCCGGATATACATCTTTGCTCACATCCCTTTTGGTTAACAGATACGTACCGTCCACATGCTGAACAAGGATGTCTACCACCATATGGTAATATCCGTCAGGGATCTGCTTATAGCCTCCAAAGCTCCGCTCCAAGGTCTGCCCCGTCCTTTTTCCTTCTCTATCATATAAATCCCAGATTTCCATAATCCTTCTACCTATTACTCTCCTTCGAAATTTCTGGTCGTCAATTATTCATTTTCTATCTTATCCACCACATATTTTTTTCCCTGTCAACGATTTTGTCTTTCTCTTTTCCTCCACACGATCAGAATAACCGCAAATGAAAGAAGCTGTGCGATCGCCACGCGGATGGCTTATATGTCATCATGCATGATCACATCTACAACATCATTTACCGTCTTCCCGCTTATATCAATGCTGTCTTCCCTACTCTGAAAAAACTCCAATGACCGGATGCTGATATTCAGCCATTCATCGGTTCTCCACGGACAGGATGAGTCCTCTTTCCATTGATTTCTCAGCTGCGACTCATCACACACGAGTGTGACACTCTTCATCTCCATCCGGAGTGCCCCCACTCCTTTATCAGTTGGGAGATAACCCACTCATCATCCATAAGCCAGGCAAGGACAACCATCTCACACTGAGAACAGTCACGATAATTCCTGATCATATGCAGGATATTATCAATGGCCATCTCCTTCGTTTCCCTGTTGCCCACAAATGGATGAAGATCCATACACCAGTCTCCGTCTATAAATGCTGTTCCGGGAAATCTGTCTGCTATGGTTTTTCCGACGGTTGTTTTTCCGACACCCATCGGGCCGTTAAGGATAATGATTTTCATAGAATCACCCACTGATCAATTATTCCGGATATGGCGGACTCGTAATCTTTATCTATCACGACCATCTTCTCACCGGTCCGCTTAAACCCTTCCATTACCTTACGATTATCTTCTTTTAACCAATCAGCAGTGCAGTAAGAATCATCCAGCCGGTCCTCTATGTCCGATCCATGATTTCTTATATCATCAAAATGTGCATCGATATATGCATCCGTCATTGCAAGACATATGAACCTGATCTCAGGCAGGTATTCATCGTCAAAACATTTACGCCAGTCAAATGGAATATAACAGCCTACCACGATAAGATTCTGCCGATTCTCTATGGCGGTCTTGATCATTTCACGAACAATGGGCCAGAGATAATCCACAAGTTCGTCATCGTCCTCCGGCGTAAGATCCGTATTACCGCTTCTGATCAATCCCATCTTCAAATGATCGATGGAGACATATGGATATTTATATTTTTCAAGCATCCTCTGGGCCAGAACCGTCTTGCCGGTATGAGATGCTCCCGTGATGATAACGATCATTGGCTTTTCCTCTTACTTCGGTCAAGAACCGCCTTGCCGGTATGCGGTGCTCCCGTGGTGATAACGATCATTGGCTTTTCCTCTTACTTCACCCGTTTCCCATGTATCTCACAATCAAGAGTACGCGTTCCGTCTTCGGAGATCATTACATTTTCCCAAATAAAACTGTTATCCGTGATGTCAGAAAAGATCCAATACGAATTCTCTTCATCCAGGACTTTTCCTACAAGCCTGTCACCGTCTTTGGTGAATCTGAGCCTCTTCATACAGTGATCGCACGTATAAACGACGTCATAGCAATTTTCAAAATGATTAAACATGCGCAAAGAAGATCCGTATTCAGCATCCGGCTGCGGGTGTTCTTCCCTGGTTGCACGCGAAGGAAAAATGAAAACATCCTGTATTCCGGCACCATCCAGCACTCTTCTGAAGATCCACTCGCCTTTTACGTATCTTTTTTGCCCATTAGGCTCATCATAATAATCACAATCCCAATCACCAATAAGTGGCGCAAACCAATCATATTCATCAGGAATTTTATCTGTCCTATCAGACAATAATGCATCCATAAAACTATCCATTCGATGTTTTCCTTTCAAATAATCATTTTCATGATTCTTAGACGTAATCAAAGATTCCCTGACTATTGCTCCATGTTTTCCCTGAGCCTGCATTAGCAACTTC
>JAEEGI010021145.1_pt1 | contig 12955 bp, 11 predicted proteins | sample 8958751 | NCBI WGS metagenome assembly JAEEGI01 (sample SAMN16246545, study PRJNA631951) | gut metagenome | biome: gut microbiome; feature: rumen; material: KS-attached | host: Bos | place: Iran: Karaj | collected 2018-10 | reverse complement strand
TCTTGCTCGAATTCAAATCCGTTGACTGATCAAATCGTCTGCAACTCTTTATTTATGCGGATTCCGGACGGATGGCCTTATTTTTTAGTGGACAGCAGTGAAGTTTTTCCTAAAGCCAGACAATCCTCATGGATTGAAGGATTTGTTCATCCGCTCGCTCGAACAATGTTTGTCTGAAAAATGTATGGCGGGTGTTGTTCGTGGACTAGAAAAGTCCAATCAAAAAGAATATGTGGTAATGCGAGGACAAAATGGGATATATCGTCTTTTTTCGTTGCCTGAATATGAAAATTATATAAAAGAAATTGAATCTCGCTCAGATAAAAAACAAGCGTTTTTTCTGAAAAGGGCTTTAGATCCTTATCTAATAAATTGCTTCATGAACAAGGACCAACAGTTTTTTGATGTAGATGAGTCTATTTGTGTCCAATGCGAAGTCGTGACAGAGGCGCAAAATAGAATTGATTTACTTGTTAGTAGCAATTCTTGGGTTGTTTGTATTGAAAATAAAATTTTTGCTAATGTTCAAAATCCGCTTTACGATTATGAAAATTATGTCGAAAAAGTATTTGGTAAATCAATTCCTGAAGATAAACGCTTTTTCGTGATTCTTTCTTTAAAAGGTCAGGAAGAAAAAGCCGAAAAGTGGATTTATATCTACTATCATGATCTCTTTAAGCGTATAAAAGGAAATTTGGGAAACTATGTGGATTGTGCTGATAAAGACTATTTAGCGTTCCTAATGAGTTGGATTAAAACAATGGAATATAAGGTAAACAATATGGAGGATTATCCAATGGGTGATTTTAGTGAAGATGAATACAAGTTCTTTAGCAATGAAGAAAACGCGAAAGAAATTGAGAAACTCATCAACAGAAAGCAAAAGTTTGATTCTTTGCATCAGGAAAAATTTATCGGGATAAGAGATTCGGTAAAGTCAAAACTGGAAAGCTCTTTCAACGCATCTATCAATGCGTGGTATTGGCAGGATGTTTTGGCAATTGATTTTAAAGATAAAACCGATACACCATTTATTGATATTCACGCTAAAAATGGGAAATGCTATATCGAATTTGCAACAAGGGCGTGGCTGAAATATATGGATTCGCACGAAGTATCCATGAATTATTATGCAGAAAAGCTTGGTCGAAAGCGTGATGTTCATGAACGGATTATTTTAGAGACTTGCGAAATACAGGAAGATGTTATTACCAATTTAGCTCATGATTGGATTATGAAAATTTTGGAACTTGAACAATAAAAGAGCTTTCGCGTTAGGGATAGTGACACCTTAGGGCGAAGACTTGCGGGCTGTTCTTTTTTGAAGTTCATAGAAGCAAGGCTTCGTTTTAGGAGGTTGGTAACGAGCGTAGCGAAGGTGGCAACCCCTAAAATATAGCCCGACCCGCATGTATGCGGGGAACGCCCAAAAGAAAAATATGAAAACAGCAGGCCGCGCGAACGACCTGCTGTTTTTACGTATGGGTGATTTATTCCGTTAAAATTCGCCAAAACTTCGGCCCCTTGCACGCATAGTTTTGAAATGGTATATTCATTGTATAGATAGCATCTCGTCCTGCTGACAGCGTATTCGATTCGGGCAGGTTGTTTCACTATCTGCTTGACGCCGACCTCCCTTTGTTTCGCTTGGCAGGCGAAAATATTCGAGGCAGCATACACCCTATGGGGAAACTGGCCCCCTGGCGATCAACGTAGAGCACCGTCTGTCATAAGAAAAATATGGTAGACGTAAAGCCTTGTCGTTAAAGGTTTGCGAACGATTGCCTTGTGGCGATCGCTGTGTTCTGCTGTCGTTGTTGAGGTTCTAGTTTGCAAATCACAACTGTTTAACCATTCAAAAAGGACATCTCGCTCGGCGGGATGAATCAAATATGGATTGTTCTCAGCACTATAAAATGCTTAAGGATATGGAAAAGGATCCGAAGAACCTTGCCAAATATCAAAAAATGTACAAGTACGCTTATCTTTTGAGTGATGGCGTTTTCAAGATTGTATTCACGGAGGAAAAGTCGCATTCGCTTCTTATTTCGCTGTTGAATGCGATGCTTGACTTGCATGGTGGCGATGCCATCGGGGAAATCTCGCTGGAAATGCAGGAATTCCCGGGTATTTTCAATAAGAAAAACTGTATTGTCGATATCATTGGCACGACCAATGCTGGCGAAAAGGTTCTTGTTGAAATTCAACAGCAAAAGGACAAGTTTTTCAAGGATCGCGTAGAATACTATGTCTCTCGTGTTATTGAAAATCAGGTCCATAAGAGCGAAAAATTTGAATTGCCGCATATCTATTTTCTTGGGCTTCTGGATTTTGAACTTTTCCCGGAAGAAGAACATGAATACATCCATCATGTCGATGAAATGTGTCATGGCAAGAAGTTCTTCCCGAAGATTCAGAAGGTTTTCGTGGAAATCGAAAAGTTTTTCAAGCTCGAAAAGTTGGGATTTACCAAGGATGACGAGTCTGATGCCGCTCAGTGGTTGCGTGCTATCAGGGTTGTTATCAAAGAAGAACCTGCTCCTGAAAAAATTATGCAGAATGAAACGTTTAGGCGGTTGCTTGAATCGGTGAAATTGATTAATTTTGCAGAGGAGCTTTTCAACTGCGAGGTAAAGAAAATGACGGATGTGATGGCTGAACGTGAAAACGCTTTTGCCGAAGGCAAGGAAGTGGGCCGTGCTGAAGGGGCTTCTGCCGAGCGGACGAAAGCGGATCAGGAAAAACGCCAAATGGCGAAAAGTCTCAAGGAACAGAATGTCGATGTTTCTATAATCGCTAAATCGACAGGTTTTTCTGAAGAAGAAATTCGCAGCTTGTAACTGAAATTCAGTTTTTAAGAATGCAAAACAGCAGGCCGCATGAACGACCTGCTTTTCTTGTCTTTTTTCTCGAAAATGCTAAATCTTTGGGACTTTGCCTCGAAGCCTGATTAGGTTTACTTGACTTTGGGTACCCAAAAGAAAATTATCCAGTAGAAAAATTATTTTTCTACTAAATAATTTTAGACCTTTTGCAAGAAAATGGGTATTTTTTTTTCAAAAATCTGCAAAAATATGAGGCTTTTTGTTTTGCTCTAGCAAACTTGGTTGCACTGAAAAATTTCTAAATTTCCCCGCCATGCAACCGTTAAGTAAGCGTACCGAAACTTTTACTGATTCCGTTATCCGCCGAATGACCCGCATCGCGAATGCTTGCGGGGCGATTAATTTGTCGCAGGGATTTCCTGATTTTGACCCGCCGGAATCGCTGACGAAGCGGCTTTCGGAGGTGGCGCTTTCGGGGCCGCACCAGTATGCGATTACTTTTGGCGCGCAGAATTTCCGCGAGGCACTGAGCGATAAGCAGTTCCATTTTAGCGGGCTTCGTTACGATCCGCAAAAAGAGATTGTGATTACGTGCGGTAGTACTGAAGCGATGATGGCTTCGATGATGTCGGTGTGCAATCCGGGCGATAAGGTAGTGCTGTTCTCGCCGTTCTACGAGAACTATTCCGCGGATACGATTTTGTGCGGAGCGACTCCTGTCTATGTGCCGCTTTCGCCTGACGACTTGAGCTTTGATGCGAACGTGCTTGAGAGCGCGATGGCACAGCCGGGCGTGAAAGCTCTTGTGCTTTGCAATCCGGCGAACCCGAGCGGCAAGGTCTTTACGCACGAAGAACTTTCGGTGATTGCATCGCTTGCGGTCAAGTACGATTTGTACGTAATTACGGACGAAGTCTATGAGCACATCATTTATGCTCCGCATCGCCACACGTACATTGCGACGCTTCCGGGAATGTTTGAACGCACGATTGAATGCAGCAGCTTGAGCAAGACATATTCGATTACGGGTTGGCGCTTGGGTTACGTGCTTGCGTCGGAACCTGTCATGGAGCGCATCAAGAAAGTGCACGACTTCTTGACGGTGGGCGCTGCGGCTCCGCTCATGGAAGCGGCTGTGACGGCGCTTCGCTTTGACGAATCGTATTATGCGGGTTTGCAGGCACATTACACGCACATGAAAAATTTGTTCACGAATGGATTGCGTGACCTTGGCTTGAACTTTACCGAACCTCAAGGAGCTTACTTTGTGCTAATTGATATTGGTGAGTTTGGGTATGGTCGCCGCGACTCTCATAACGGAATGTGCGACGCTTCTCGTAGTAACGCGAAATGCGCGGGGACCATGTTGCCTGACGAACAATTCTGCATTGATATGGCGCAGAAAGTGGGCGTGGCGGCAGTGCCTGGCTCAAGCTTTTTCCGCGAACCGGTGGATCATCTCGTTCGCTTGCATTTTGCGAAGAAAGACGAAACGCTTTACGAAGCGCTTAATCGGCTAGAAAGATTGAAAATTCTCAAAAAATAATATTTCGTCGTTCCGGTCTGCCGGCGTCGGCTTTTTTATAGAACAACTGATGCCTGCACAGAGGCCGGCATGACAGCAAACGCATGTCTCCCTGTTTTTTTTATTCCGTGTGGCGGCTTTTACGAGAATTTACTTTTGTCGTTTACTATAAGTTCTAAATTACTCTAAATTGCGTTGCAATACTTCGCATTTTGCTTTCGCCCACTCTTCGAATGTGTCGTCGGCGAGGTGGTCTTTGGCTTCTTGCATCAAGTGCAGATAAAAGTGCAAATTGTGGATGCTTGCGAGCGTGTAGCCGAGCGATTCTCCGGCGTGGTGCAGGTGGCGCAAGTAGGCACGGCTGAAGTTGCGGCAGCAGTAACAATCGCAATTCGGATCGACGGGCTTGTCGTATTCTTCGGCATGTCGGGCGGCCTTGTAACGCAGCACGCCTTCGCTTGTGAACAACATTCCGTTGCGGGCGTTACGGGTGGGCATCACGCAGTCAAACATATCGACACCGCGTCCGATGAGTTCAAGTAAATTCCATGGCGTTCCGACGCCCATTACGTAACGTGGATGGTCTTGCGGTAAAAAGTCGGTGCAGAAGTCGGCGATTTCGTACATCGTCTCGGTCGGTTCGCCTACGGAAAGTCCGCCCATGGCATAACCGTCGGGGCCAAGTTCTGCGATGCGTTCAATCGCTTGTTTGCGCAGGTGCGTGTGCATGCCGCCTTGGATAATGCCGAAAAACTGTTGGTTGTATCCGTGAATTGGCGGATGTTCCTTGAGCCAATCCATCGCTTCGGCAGTCCAACGGAGCGTGTAGTTCAGGCTGTGTTCCGCTTCTTTGACCGTGCTCGGATACGGCGTGCATTCGTCCAAAGCCATGATGATATCCGCGCCGATTTCGCGTTGGGCGTTCATCACGCTTGATGGGCTAAAGAAATGCTTGGAACCGTCTAAAATGCTCCTGAATTCCACGCCTTCAGGCTTAATCTTGCGAAGGTCTTTCAAACTCCACACTTGAAATCCGCCGCTGTCCGTGAGCACCGGGCCGTCCCAACTCATGAACTTGTGGATGCCTCCCGCCGCAGCGATTTTCGGCGTTGTCGGACGCAAGTACAAATGGTACGTGTTCGCGAGAACGATTTCGGCCTTGATGTCCTTGAGCTGTGCTGGGGTTACCGCCTTGACGGTTGCTTCGGTGCCCACCGGCATGAAAATTGGCGTGTGGATATCGCCGTGATCCGTGTGGACAATTCCGAGGCGTGCCTTGGACTTCTTGGATGTTTTTAAAAGTTCGAAAGTCTTCATGGGACCAAATGTAGAATTTTTTAGCGTGTCTTTTCTGTGCTTGTTCCAAGTGCTGCTTTTTTTTGAGAATTTGATTTTATAGCCAATGTCGTTTATAGTATGCAAGTTTTTTGATTTTATTGCAAACGGTTGGTTGCAAAATGAACGACCCGCAAAGCAACCCCTTGTTTTTCTTTTTCTGACATTCTATATTAAGAATTACCACTTTCGGTGGTGTGTTGCCGGGTTTAAAAAATGGCTCTGCCTGCCCCAAGTTTTAATATATCGTTTGCTAAATCATCATATATGAAATAAACAAAGGACGCATTATGGCAAGACCGATTAGAGAAACCCCGATACTCTTTGGCGAGGATGCTTGCCGCTTTTTGGCTCGTATGCAAGAAAGACATCCAGAATCTCCCGAAGTTCGTGCTCGCCGTTTGCGAAACTACGAAATTATGAAAATGGCTTATGAACGAGGTATGGCTAAAATGCGTGCCCGCGAAGCAGCCAATGGAGGTATCGACCCATGCTTCAAAAAAGTGTAGAAGATATTCAGTTTGATTTTATCCGCCTCGACTCTTCTAAATCTGTAGAAAAATTTGATTGTGGTGATAAGGATTTGAATGATTTTATTCTCAATCAATCTGCGGCATTTCAAAAGCATAAAATTGCGGTAAATTACGCTTGTGTTGATGTAGAAGATGCAAGCAATGTTTACGCTTATTGCAGCCTTGCGTATGATAAGGTGGCAATGAGTGATTTCAAGGATAAGACGGAATTCAACCGTTTCCGTAAAAAGCAAGGCTTTCCGAACGAAAAACGTCTGAAAAGCTATCCTGCCGTAAAGTTGTGTCGGCTAGGTGTTGATGTTTCTTGTCGGAAAAAGCAAATCGGAACGACCATTATCGATTATGTCAAGTCGATGTTTGCTTTAGATAATAAAGCTGGCTGTCGTTTTTTGACGGTCGATGCGTACTTGGATGCGGTCCCGTTTTACGTGAAAAATGAATTTCAATTCATGAACGCCGAAGATGAAGACCCGCATACACGGCTTATGTATTACGATTTGATGGATTTGGAAGAGTAGCGCTGTGTACTTTTTTTGTATATTCGTGCTATGAATAAATTTACTTTTATTGCATCTGTTTGTGCTGCTCTTTTCTTTGCCGCCTGTGGGGATGATAGTAGTTCTGTTGAACCTTCTTTAGAGGACTCTTCGTCTAGTGTTGTTCTGTCTTCGTCTTCATCTTTTTCTGTCATTTCCGGCTTGACCGGGAATCTCCTAACCGACTCTCGCGACGGTCAGTCCTACAAGACTGTCACCATCGGCACGCAAACGTGGATGGCGCAGAACCTGAACTACGAAACGGCGAATAGCTACTGTTACAGCGACACTCCATCCAACTGCACCAAGTACGGTCGCCTTTATACGTGGGCTGCTGCGATGGACAGCGTTGGTACGTGGAGTACTAACGGCAAGGGCTGTGGCTATAACAAGACTTGCTCGCCGACCTATCCGGTGCGAGGTGTTTGCCCTGAGGGCTGGCACCTGCCTACGCAGACGGAATGGAATACGTTTTTTACCGCGGTCGGGGGCCAATCAACAGCCGGCAATATGCTCAAGTCCACCAGTGGCTGGAACAGTAGCGGCAACGGTACGGATGCCTACTCGTTCTCGGCGTTGCCTGCTGGCTACAGGAGCCTCAATGGGAATTACGACCTCGGAGGCTACGACGCGTTCTTCTGGAGTTCTACAGAGGACGATGACTCCTACGCGGTCAACGTGTACTTGTACTACCTCGACGACGATGCGTACCTGGGCAACTACTACAAGGACTACGGGTTTTCTGTTCGTTGCGTCAAGGACTAGTGCATGTCACCCCGGATTTATTCCGGGGTCGGTTGTAACATTGAAAATAACCGATGCCGGTACAAGACCGACATGACATTTTTATTTCGATGAATATGTTGTACGAAATTATTCTTGGTCTTAAAAAGAACGAGAATGCGTAGGGGGCGTTGCGGGGGAGTCCCCCGCTTGCTTCGACGTTGCTCACTTCGACTTTGCTCAGTGCTGGCAGCACAGGCTTAGGCTCACCAACCTTTCCCCTTTTTGTCCTATTCTATATTCTCGCAATTATGGATCCTATCGGTCACCTTGCGGCTCCCTCCAGGATGACGGATAAAGACTCATCCCTCACCGCTCACAGCCCCTTTTCCTAACCACTAACCACTAACCACTAATCACTTTTTTCTATTTTTCCCGCGTAAACTTAAAAACAGGAACCCCTATGGAAAACATTACCCAGATTTGGAAAAAGATTCAGTCCCCCGAATTCAACCCGGCTACTGACATGGCCCTGGTTGAAACTGTGAAGCAGGTCGCTTTGACCTCTCAAGAACCTGCCAAGGTCAGCTTTGGTACGTCCGGCTGGCGCGGCGAAATCGGCTCTGAATTTACGCTCCGAAACTTGCAGGTTGTCGGTGCTGCTATTGTGCGTTTGTACAAAGAAGCGACTCCTGAACTTTTCGAAGCTCTGGGTGTCAAGGATTTTGCTGAACTCCAAAAACGCGGCGTGGTCGTCGGTCACGATAACCGCTTGCTCGGTCACGAGTTCTGCGAAGCTGTCGCAGACCAGTTTGCCAAGGCTGGCGTGAAGGTCTATTACGGTGGCGAAATGCCGACTCCGGAATTCTCCGCCGCAATCGAAATGCTCGGCGCAGCTTGCTCCATCAACATGACTCCGAGCCACAACCCGAGCCATTACAACGGCATCAAGTTCAACCCGGCTGACGGCGGTCCTGCTGGTCCGGAAATCACGAACGTCATCACCAAGCTTTCTAACGAAATGATGGCAACCTGGAAGTTTGAACCGGTCTCCAAGGTTGACTGGGAAATCATCGACTCTCTCAAGATTTACAAGGAATTCCTCGTGAAGCAGGGCACGATCAAGTTCGACCGCATCAAGGAATTCATCAAGAAGGGCCGCCTCACGCTCGTGTGCGACCACGTTCACGGTTCTACCCGCCGCCGTCCGGCTGCTCTCCTCGACAATCCGGAATGCCTCATCACGCTCCGTAACGAAGACGATTCTTTGTTTGGCGGTATCGCTCCGGAACCGTCCAGCAAGAACCTCGAAAAGGTCCGCAAGGTCCTCGACGAAAGCAAGTCCTGGTTCCGTCTCGGCGCAATCTTTGACCCGGATGGTGACCGTATCCGTTTCTACGACGGCACTCGCGAAATCGACATGAACCAGTTCGGCGCTATCGCTTTCCACTACATGGCAACCTGGCGCAAGGAACAGGGCTGCGTGGCGAAGTCCGTTGCTACTTCCAACTTCGTGAACATCATCGCCGAAAAGCTCGGCGTGCCTGTGATGGAAACTCCGGTGGGCTTCAAGAACTTCCGCCCGTGGCTCTCTCGCAATGCCAAGCAGAAGGCTCTCGTCGCATTCGAAGAATCTGACGGTATCTCCGGCCTCAACAATACGCTCGAAAAGGACGCTCAGTTCGGCCTCCTCATCGCTCTCGAAATTCTCGCAACTACAGGCAAGAACCTCGGCGAATACCTCGATGCTTTGTACGAAGAATATGGCCGTTTCTATCCGACCCGCTCCGGTTTCGAAGTCGATAAGTCTCTCGTCGGCGAACCGCTCAAGGCCAAGGTGAACGCCATTGCTGACATCGCTCAGCCGGGTGCGAAGGTCATGGTCGGCAATAACGAAAAGACCGTGAAGCAGCTCCTCACGCTCGACGGCGTGAAGGTCATCTTCGACGACGATTCTTGGATGCTCGTGCGTCCGTCCGGTACGGAACCGAAGGTTCGTATTTATACGGAATGCCGCAACCCGGATGAAAAGGATCCGATGTTCGAAGCAGCCAAGGCTTTGTTCTTCAAGAATTAAGGATAAATTAGTGGAGTGGATTAGGCAATGAAGAAAATTCTAACGGTAATCCTCCTTGCGTGTGCATTTGTGTTCGCGCAAGAAGGCTCCATCAAGCCGGGATTTCAGTCGTTCTCTGGCGCCCTGATCAAGCTGAAAAAAGCGGAGAAAGGGTTCCATAAGTTTATGCTGAAGGTCGATGTGGCTCCTTGGGCATTCGTTGCGCAAGGTGAAGTCCAGGCCCCCGGTGGAGATTCCGATGTCCTCATAACGGCTCTTTTCGATAGGGCCCTTTACGCGGTACTCGCTTACATACCGGACAAGATTGCAGCCGGTTCCGATGGCGACGAGTACAACGTGGGCTTCTTCGACATGATGCTTTATTATGACGAGGAGCCGACTAGAATTCGTAATTTGTCGTTCAGGCTTTTGCCGCCAGCCAATGACAGCTGGGCTCAGGGCATTTTGGATGATGCCTTGCAGTCCGGTTCGCTCTTGGGAAAAATCTGGAGCGGTAAGTACGAACGTGAAATTACCAAGGCGTCTGCCACTCCTATCGACAAGGCGAAGCTCGAAGCGATGCAGCGGGAACGTCAAAATGCTAGAGCTAAAGCTTTAGCTGATAAGCGTGCTCGCGAAGAAGCTGAACGTCAGGCCAGGTACGGAAGCGAAAAGGTCAAGCTTAAAACGACGATGGAAGACAATTCGCTTGATTGCAATAGCCGCAGACTTACCGCCAAGCAGAAACGACTCTGCAAGATGAACAGGAAATAGGGGATTAGGTGGTCGGGAATTAGTTTATTGTAATCGCGGCGAAGCCGCCAAATTAACCTAAAACCTAAAGCCTACAACCTGTAACCTAAAGCGTATCTTTTTAAATTTTATCAAAAACCACCTAGAGGTAAATTATGTCCGGTCACTCCAAATGGGCCACCACCAAACGCAAGAAAGCCAAAACCGACGTCGCTCGTGCCAAGGCTTGGAACAAACTCATTAAGGAAATCTCCATCGCTGCTAAGCTCGGCGGCGGCAACCCTGACGCCAACCCGCGTCTCCGTGCTGCAATCCTCAAGTCCAAGAGCCAGAGCTTGCCGACCAAGAACATCGAAAGCGCTATCGCCAAGGGCACGGGTGCCAACTCCGGTACCGAAATGACGGAACCGCTGTACGAAGGACGCGGCCCGGCAGGCATTGCCATCATGGTGCAGTGCATGACCGACAACAAGGTCCGTACAGTTGCTGAAATCCGCAACATCTTCAACAAGAACAACGGTTCCATGGGCGAATCCGGTTCCGTTTCTTGGGCATTCACCTACAAGGGCGTGATTGTCGTCGATGCTGAAAAGTATCCGGAAGATCAGATTATGGATCTCGTTCTCGAAGCGGGAGCCGAAGACATGAGCACTGAAGATGGTGTTCATGAAATCTCCACTTCTCCGGAAGCTTTCGACGCCGTTTCTAAGGCTCTCGAAGCTGCTGGCATCGAAATGATGAGCGCTGAACTCAGCTACGTTCCGAATGACCCGGTCAAGCTCGGTCACGACGACGCTGTGAAACTCCTCAAGCTCATCGACAAGTTCGAAGACCACGACGACGTTCAGGAAGTCTATCACAACGCCGAAATCGACGAAGCCGACATGGACGCGGAGTAAGTGATTAGTGGTTGGTGGTTAGTGGTTAGGTGAAGAATCGCGGCGGAGCCGCCCTGTTAAGGACGCACGAAGTGCGTGATACTCATCCTAAAACCTATAACCTGTAACCTAAAACCTTTTAAAGCCGATTGCCTAAAAAGCAGTCGGTTTTTTGTTTCTCCGTTTGAAAAAATAATAACCAAATTTGAAATTTTTTTGAGATAAATTATATATTGAAGGAAAAGGAGGGCTTATGAACATCCGTAAGTTTTGGCGCTTAAGTTGTTTAACTGTCGCATCGCTTTTCTGGGCTAGTTGCACGGAATCGAATCCTCAATTTCCTATCACATTGTCCGCAAATCCTGATTCGTCATCCGATGCAAATGGGGGAGGTTTCAGTAATGAATCTTCGAGTTCTGCTGCCGCGCCTGAATCGAGTTCATCTGAAATCGTAGCGTCACAAAGTTCATCTAGCGGGATCAACTCTTCAAATAATTCAAACTCTTCAATAGCTTCCAGTTCGTCTCGCGTTCCACTCTATGCCTTGGCTCGCGATACGTCCGTGGCTTGCATGGATAGCTCATTTACTTCGCACAATTGCGATTTCTCTGAAAAAAGATATTCTTGTGACGAATACAAAGAGTATCTGGGTAAGGATTCGACTATTTCTGAAAGACTTTTGGCTGCTTGGGAAGAGGGACTTCAGTCGTGCGGTGCAATTTCGTTGCCTATAGCAGCTCTTTATGGTCCTGTGGATACGCCTGCCTGCGCAAAGCCTCATACAGAACATATCTTTAAATGCTTAAACGGAAGCACTTTTGCAAAGTATAAGCTTGAGGGTAATCTTATTTATGCAAATGAGGATGAATACGATGAGGCTCATGGAATAAGCTATTTAGTGAAGTCTTGCAAACAAGACGAGTTTGCATTGTTCTTAGATATCCTTGCAGATGTTCAGAAAGTGTTGTATGAAAAATTTGCCAAATTGCTTGAAGATTTTCCGAATATGAATGAAAGAGACAAAAGGTATTTAGATGAACTTTTGGATCATGAAAAGAAAACCTTGAATGGAAGGTACTCTCCTTATTTGTCTAGAGATGATGATTATGCTGTTTCAGAATTGCGATGGATGTCCGAATTTTGGTTTGATGGTTATATTGCTAAAACAAAAACTTGTGAAGACGGCATTCCCGTAATGACAGAACGTTATCAGAAAATATATAATTCGATTTTTTATGAATGTCTTTCTATGATAGATGTAGATCTCGAAACCTATTATCCGTTGGGTTGGAAAAACAACCAATGACATATTGTCAACGCTTTTATTTGAACAGAATGGTTTTAGAAATCTTTTTTTGTGATAAATTATATGTTATAGAGTAAAGGAGGGCTTTTGTATGACTATCCACAAGTTTTTCCGTCTATGCAGTTTGACTGTCGCATCGCTTTTCTGGGCTAGCTGCACGGATTCCAATCCGCAGTTCCCCATGGCTCAGGCTGCAAATCCGGATTCATCTGCGGATGCGGGGGTGGGGAGTTTCTCGTCTGCATCTTCAGAAACTGAATCCAGCGCGTCGGTGGAGCCTGAATCAAGCTCGTCGCAGATTGAGCCCTCAAGCTCCGCGGAATTTTCTGAATCTTCTAGTTCGATAAATTTCCCGCCGACGAGTTCCTCTGACACTCCTGTATCGAGTTCTTCAAGTGTTTCTAGTTCATCTACAATACCGACTTACATTTTGGCTCGCGATTCTTCTGTGACTTGCACAAAAAGCTGGCATACAGTTTCAATTT
>JAEEGI010021141.1_pt1 | contig 12957 bp, 10 predicted proteins | sample 8958751 | NCBI WGS metagenome assembly JAEEGI01 (sample SAMN16246545, study PRJNA631951) | gut metagenome | biome: gut microbiome; feature: rumen; material: KS-attached | host: Bos | place: Iran: Karaj | collected 2018-10 | reverse complement strand
GCCGGGAAGACCATGGCTGAGTGGGCGGAACTGGCCAAAGGATCCGACGCCTGCTTTGAACCGGTGCTGAATTATGACGAGGCTGTAGCAACAGAACAGGTGAAAGCGGATGAAATGGTACTGGAAATAGAGGATCCGGAGCTGGGCAATTACAAGACCATGGGCTTCGTCCCCAAGTTTTCCAAAACGCCTTGTGCCTTTTACCGGAGAGCTCCCCGCCTGGGAGAAGATACAGAAGATTTGTTGAAAGAAATAGCGGAAAAATGATATAAAAAACAGCAGGCTACGGAACAATCCGTGACCTGCTGTTTATTTTATTCGTATTCTTTTATTTCGTTTGTTTCAGCTACCTTTGTTGCAACGGAAACCAAGGCCGCGGCAGCTGTTTTTGATTTTTCCTTAGGACCTTTTTTGTTGAAAACCGGAATCGGTTTGATGGTATTGCCGGGAACAATGGCTTCAATAAAGGCTTTTACGATTTCCGGATCGAAAGCGGTCCCCATGGCGCTTAACAGTTCCTGCAACGCTTCCTGATGGCTTTTCTGCCACTGGGTAGCGCATGGATTGATTACACTGTCGTAATAATCCGCTACGGCAATGATCCGTGCGCCAAGAGGAATGTTCACGCCTTTCAGACGCTTAGGATATCCGGTACCGTCCCATTTTTCGTGATGGCTGCGGATCAGGTCGATGATACCGGAGAACTCTTCCATGTTTTCCAACATGCTGCAACCTGCGATACAGTGCCGTTTGTACTGGGCCAATTCACGGGTGCTCAGATACGGGAATTTATTCAGGATGCTGTTGGGTACGCTTAAAAGGCCAATGTCGTGCATCAGAGCCGCGGTCCGGATAATACCGATTTCTTTTCTGGAAAGTCCCAGCTTGGCGGCCACGCTGGCCGAATAATTAGCTACCTGTTGCGAATGCAGATACAACACTTCGTTCTTACGCTGTAAAAGTTCAAGAAAAAAGCTGCAGATCTCTTTCGTCTTCCCTGTATAGGCAAAATCAAGATACTGAGGAATAGAAAGCATAATATCACGTCCGTACTTAATTGTATTGCATGGATTTGCCGGCTTCTTTTCCGGTCCGCGTAAACGCATTTAACCGGCATTTCCATAAGTTTTCTGTTGTTTGTCAGATAAATAAAACCGGAACGGATCCGGTTATGGTTTCTTTTTTTTCAGGTAAGTATAGTATAGTGGCTTTGGATGATTCCGTCAAGACAAACTGTAATTCGCCAAAAGCAGGTTCGTCATATTATGGTTAAAATGTTAATTATTAAACATATCATGGCAAAGCTGTAAACAGCGTTATGAAATGCTTGAATTATTCGGTTTTGTGTGCTATATTAAATGAATAAAAACAATCCGGGTCTGTGGTTGAAAGTCGATGCCAGTTGCAGGCGAAACGATCCACGTAAGCAGTAAAAATTACTGTGAGCACGGTGCAGCTTAGAAGTAAGTCCTGCCGTTAATAACGAGAGAAGCAGTAGTGGGGAGCAGTTGCTTAGGAGCGAACCTTCCAGCAGGCGGGTGTGGGGGCGAAAACCAGGTCAGCCGGGGCGTTTTTATTCAGGCAGGTACGTGACCGTTTTTCCGGTATCCTGCGTCAGGCAAAACCTGGCCTTATAACAGTATCTGCCCAAAGCATCGGCATAGGATAAAAGGTTTGGAGGGGAAGTAAATGAAAAAGATTACTGTATTATTAAGCGTTCTGGTCCTGGCGCTGGGTATTTTGGCTGCCGGCTGCGGCGGGGACAAGAAGGATGAGAAGAAACAGGCGGCTGCACCGGCCCCGGCTGCCAAAGAAGAGCTGCTCGTAGGTACGGAACCGTCCTTTGCGCCTTTTGAATTCCCGGAGAAAGATTCCAAGGAATTTACCGGCTTTGATATGGACCTGATCCGCGCTATCGCCAAGGAGATGGGCTACAAGAAATGCACCATCAAAAACATGGGCTTTGATGCCCTGATCCCTGCCATCAACGCAGGTAATATTGATGTGTCGATCGCAGGTTTCAGCATCACGGAAGAACGGAAGAAACAGGTTATTTTCTCCCAGCCTTACTACAAATCCGGCCTGGCCTTTGTAGTGCGCAAGGATGTGAACGATGTCAAGAAGTTTGAAGATCTGAAAGGCAAGACGATTGCAGTACAGCTGGGTACGACCGGTGCCTTGTACGGGGAAAAACTGAAAGACAAGGGCTCCGTTGTGAAGACCTTCAATACCAGCGATCTGGCCTGCATGGAACTGAAGAACAAGGGCGCGGACGCGGTTATCAGTGATTTGCCTGTATTACAGTACTTCCTGAAGAACGGCGGCAGTGAATACGCGAAGCTGGCCGGTGAACCTCTGACAGCGGAAGATTACGGTATCGTAATTTCCAAGAAGAAACCGGAACTTGCCAAGGAAATTGACAAGGCTCTGGACACGCTGAAGAAGAACGGCACCTATGACAAGCTTTATGAAAAATGGTTTGGCAGCAAACCGGCAAAATAAAATTCAGCACTTATAGTTTCTGTTAAGCAACAGAAATTACATTATATGTTTAGCAACTGGGAATTCGTTTGATTTTACGTAAACTGGAATTTTGCTGAACAATTTGAACAATTAATTAATGCGAGGAGGCAGAACAAAAAAATGAAAAAAGCACTAGTGCTTATGATGACTCTGTTGATGACTGTTATGATGGTAGCAGGCTGCGGCGGCGGAGATAAGAAAGCCCCGGCCGTTCAGGCACCCAAAGTTTTGAAGGTTGGAACGGAGCCCACCTTTGCTCCCTTTGAGTTCCAAAAAGAGGGCAGCAAAGAATTTGACGGCTTCGACATGGATCTGATCCGCGCTATCGGCAAGCAGCTGAACATGAAAGTGGAAATCCTTAACATGGGCTTTGATGCCCTGATTCCCGCCATCAATGCCGGGAATATCGATCTGGCTATCGCCGGCATGAGCATTACACCGGATCGTCAGAAAGCCGTGGACATGAGCGATCCTTACTACGTATCCGGCCTGGTTGTTGTAGTGGGTAAAGACAACGCTGCGGTAAAGAGCGTAAATGACCTGAACAATAAGGGGATCGCGGTTCAGATCGGGACTACCGGCGCGGAACGGGCGGCCAAGGTCCCCGGCGCCAAGGTTAAAAACTTCAACACCAATGCGGAAGTTTTCCTGGAATTGAAGAATAAAGGTGTTGAAGCTGTCATCATTGACAAACCCGTTGCAGAATATTTCCTGGCCACCGGCGGCGGCAAAGATTATGCCAAGATCGTGGGCGACACTATGGAAGCGGAATCCTATGGCATCTCCCTGAAGAAAAACAGCCCGCTGACCAAAGACATCAACAAAGCCCTGCTGGACCTGAAGAAGAACGGCGAATATGACAAACTTTACACGAAATGGTTCGGCGCTGTGAAAAAATAAGTTGCTAAGTTTTTACAATAAATCTTTGCTTTGTTGTTCGTAATAATGCAAAAGGGAATTTTGCATAAATTCCCTTTTGTATTTTTTATTTATGTAGTATAATATTTGCAAAGATTTTCTGCCGTGCCTTTTCAGGTGCGTTGCGGCAGGGGATCTGTGCATTTGCGATGGTTTGCAAAATGTAAAAAAATACAAAAACAAGAAGGTTTGTCTTATGGATGTTAATTTTGATTTGATGAAAAACGCGTTCCCGTTGTTGGTTGCGGGCGCCGGTATTACGATTGAGATTACGGCTCTCAGCGTTTTCTTCGGTATGCTGATCGGTATCGTCGTGGCCCTGGTTCGCCTGTCTGATTTTAGAATTTTACGCTGGCTGGGTAATGTGTATGTGGATTTTATCCGGGGAACACCACTTCTGATCCAGATTTTCCTTGTTTATTTCGCGCTGCCCAGCATTATCGGGCACCGGGTGGACGCTTTCTTCGCTGCGATTTCCGCCTGTTCCATCAACAGCGGCGCCTATGTGGCGGAAGTGTTCCGGGGCGGCATCCAGTCCATTGACGTGGGTCAGATGGAAGCCGGCCGCAGCCTTGGCATGACCTGGTGGCAGACCATGCGCTATATCATTTTGCCCCAGGCATTCAAGCGTATCATCCCTCCGCTGGGCAACGAGTTCATTGCCATGCTGAAGGATTCATCCCTGGTATCCGTAATCGGCTTTGAAGAACTGACCCGCCGGGGTCAGCTGATTATTGCCCGTACTTATGCGTCCTTTGAAATCTGGATGGCGGTAGCGATCATCTATCTGATCCTGACATTCACGGTAGCCCGGCTTACCGGCCTCCTGGAAAGGAAGTTTGATACAAAATGACAGAACGACAGGATATTATTAAAATTACAGGCTTGCAAAAGAGTTTCGGCGACCTGCATGTATTGAAGGGCATTGACCTGTATATCAAAGAAAAAGAAGTGGTGGTCATCATCGGGCCCTCCGGCAGCGGAAAATCCACTCTGCTGCGCTGTATCAATTACCTGGAAGAACCCACGGGCGGGGAGATCGTGTTTGACAACATCCCCCTGAACGGGTCAGCGAATATCAATGAAGTCCGCAAGGAAGTAGGCATGGTGTTCCAGCGTTTCAACCTGTTCCCTCACATGACGGTATTGGAAAACCTGGTGCTGGCTCCTATGAAGGTGCGAAAGACCGGCCGGAAGGAAGCGGAAGAACTGGCCATGACCTACCTGAAAAAAGTCGGACTGGCGGAGAAAGCGAAAAATTATCCGGACCAGCTTTCCGGCGGACAGCAGCAACGTGTGGCCATTGCCCGGGCCCTTTGCATGAAACCCAAAGCCATGCTGTTTGACGAGCCGACTTCGGCGCTGGATCCGGAAATGATCAACGAAGTGCTGGAAGTTATGAAGCAACTGGCAAAGGAAGGCATGACCATGGTTGTTGTTACCCATGAAATGGGTTTTGCCAAAGAAGTGGGTGACCGGGTACTGTTTGTGGACGGCGGTTACATTGTGGAAGAAGGAACGCCGGAGCAGGTATTTGATCATCCCCGAAATCCGAGGACCCAGAGTTTTTTGTCCAAGATTTTGTAATACAGGGAACACTTGTGAAAACGCTGCAGGCAAAAGTTTGTAAAACTGGTTGCATTACGTTTTACAGGAGGATAAATATCATGTTAAAAAAGACGGTAATGTTGTTTTTGGCAGTGATTCTCTTGGCTGGCGCGTCTGCAGGTTTTGCCGCAGAAAAGGCGGATGGCAAAACCGGGAAGGCTGTGAAGACAGAACACGGTAAGTATCCGGCTGCTTATGAAAAGGCAATCCTTGCTGCTAAATCAGAAGTTCCGGCTACGGCAATATTCCGGGGCATGTTAGTTGAACAGGAGACCGACAAGACCATAGCGTTTTCATTTTACGACAACAGTGCCCTCAGGGCATATGAAGTCACTGTAATAAAAGAAATCAACAAAGTGAAAACCGTTAAAATCGGGGGCAGTAATATTCCCGGCAGCACAACCGTTAATAAAACAGTGGATGATATTGAAGAAATAGTAAACCTGGAGTATCCGGACGGAAAGATAACCTCAATTGAACAGAAATACGAAGGGAACCTCAGCTATTATGAGGCGCAAGTGGAAACGCAGCGGTTTACGGCAGACCTTAAGATCAATCCGGTGACCGGGGCTGTCGGCAGCCGGGTACTGGAGTATAAAGTTGAAATGCCTGAGACGGAGGTCAGCGAACAACCATCCGGAGAAGAACCGGCTAAACCGGAAAAACAGAATCCGGTTCCACCTGTTCCCAGCGAATGGATGTGCGGCAACTGCGGAACCCTGAATCATGAAGGTCAGTTCTGCACCAACTGCGGTATCCGGAGACCTGCGGATATGAATACGCCTGCTGTTAAATGCAGCAAGTGCGGCTGGGCTTCTGCAGACCCCGATAATCCGCCTAATTTTTGTCCGGAATGCGGCAGTCCTTTTCAACATTAAGAGTTGATAAAACAAGGAGTTGTAACGAAGTTTGCATTTTTCCGTAAAAAAGTGACAAAAGTTAGAAATCTGTATTTACAAACAGGAATAACATGTAATATGTCGAATGAATAGATAGCAGACAAAGGGGAGGAATCCTGCGGACAGGATTATATAAAGAGGAGGCATTACAGACCGGTTACAGAACGGGCCGCAGTTTCCTGATCCGGAGCCTGTAATAACCAAGTGACCTTGGACGTTCAAGGAGGACTCAGTATGGCAATTATCGTAAAAGGCAGAAACGCAGTTGTATCGCCGGCAGTAAAAGCGTATTTGGAGAAAAAGATCGATAAAGTTACCAGGCAGTTTAAAGCTGTGGGCGATATCACCGCAGTACTTAAAGTAGAAAACGGAAATCATATCGCGGAGGTTACCGTTCCTGCCAAAGGCATTCTGTTGCGGGCCCAGGAATCTACAAAGGATATGTATTCATCCATCGATCTGGTGGTGGAGAAAATCGAGCGGCAGGTACACAAATATAAGACCAAGTTAATGAAACGGAAATACAGTAACTTCCGGGAAGTTCCTGCAGAAACCCCGCCTGCAGCGGAAGCAGTTTCTGTTCAGGCGGAAGCGGAAGAAGATTTTAAGATCATCCGCAGCAAGAGTTTTACCATGAATCCCATGACACCGGAAGAAGCAATTTTGCAGATGAATCTGCTGAATCATGATTTCTTTGTATTCTATGATCCGGATTTTGGCGGAGTAAGCGTAGTGTACCGGCGTAAAGACGGCAATTACGGACTGCTGGAGCCCAAGCTGGAGTAAAATAGCTGTTACATATTCAACGCAGGATGAAAGTCCTGCGTTTTTTGTTTTTATTCTTCACGTAATCTTCACAAACTTTACTACAGAAATGCAGGTGTTTTTTTGACTTTTGCGGCTCTTTCTGTTAAAATTTTATGATAGACAATAATGGATAATTGTTTGCTAAAAACATGAAGAAAAATAAAACCATTAATGAAAATTCCCAGGTTAAGGAGTGATTAGTTTGCTGGAATCTTTAATAAAGAAAATATTCGGAGATCCCAATGAAAAGGAATTAAAAAACATCCAGCCGATTGTAGACAAAATCAACGCGCTGGAGCCTGAGATGGAACGGATGAGTTCCGCCAACCTGCAGGCAAAGACGGCTGAGTTTAAACTGCGCCTGAAAAAAGGCGAGACGCTGGATGATATTTTGCCGGAAGCTTTTGCGGTGGTAAGGGAAGCGTCCAAGCGTGCCACCGGTCTGCGCCATTTTGATGTGCAGCTGATCGGTGGCGTGGTGCTGCACCGGGGCAAGATTTCCGAGATGCGTACCGGCGAAGGTAAGACTCTGGTGGCGACCCTGCCGGTGTATCTGAACGCGCTGACCGGTCACGGCGTTCATGTAGTCACCGTCAACGATTATCTGGCCCGCCGCGACAGTGTGGATATGGGCCGTATATATAATTTCCTGGGCCTGACAGTGGGCCTGATCGTCCATGATCTTGATTTCACGGAACGGAAGGCTGCATACCAGGCGGATATTACGTACGGAACCAACAACGAATTCGGCTTTGATTACCTCCGCGATAACATGGTGGTTGATAAGGACCAGATGGTGCAGCGGGAACTGAATTACTGCATCGTGGACGAAGTGGACTCGATTCTGATCGACGAGGCCCGTACCCCGCTGATTATTTCCGGTCCCGGTGAAAAATCTGCCGATCTGTACAAAGTCATCGCCCGCATTGTCGCCAACATGAAACCGGGCGAGGACTACACCGTCGATGAAAAGCAGAAGCAGGTGGCGCCTACGGAAGTGGGTATCGCCAAAGCGGAAAAGGCGCTGGGCGTAACCAACCTGTATGATACGGAACACGGCGTGGACTTCTCCCATCATATCATGTGCGCGATAAAAGCCAAGGAACTGATGATTCGCGATCGGGATTATGTGGTAAAGGACGGAGAGGTCATCATTGTCGACGAATTTACCGGACGTCTGATGTACGGGCGCCGTTATTCCGAAGGCCTGCACCAGGCTATCGAAGCCAAGGAAGGCGTAGTGGTGCAGCGCGAAAGCCAGACCCTGGCTACCATTACGTTCCAGAATTATTTCCGCATGTATAAAAAGCTGGCCGGTATGACCGGTACGGCCAAGACGGAGGAACAGGAATTCCAGAAGATTTACGGCCTGGACGTTGTTGTGATTCCCACCAACAAGCCTATGATCCGTACCGATTTCCCGGATGTAATCTACAAAACCAAGGCTGCCAAGTACAGGGCAGTTGTGAAGGAAATCGTGGAATTGCATAAGGAAGGGCGGCCGGTGCTGGTGGGTACCACTTCCATCACCCAGTCCGAAGATCTGAGCGCGTTGCTGAAGAAGCAGGGCATTCCTCACAACGTATTAAATGCCAAGTATCATGAAAAAGAAGCTATGATCGTAGCGGATGCAGGCCAGCCCGGACAGGTTACCATCGCAACCAATATGGCCGGCCGCGGTACCGATATTGTGCTGGGTGAAGGCGTGGCCGAAAAAGGCGGTCTGCATATTTTGGGCACGGAACGTCACGAAAGCCGCCGTATCGATAACCAGTTACGCGGTCGTTGCGCCCGTCAGGGCGATCCCGGTTCGTCCAGATTCTATCTGTCTCTGGAAGATGATTTGATGCGTCTGTTTGGTTCTGACAAGATCAAGGGCATGATGGACAAGCTGGGTATGGAAGAAGACGAGCCCATTGAGAATAAGATTGTCACCAGTTCCATTGAAAACGCCCAGAAGAAAGTGGAAGAGCGCAACTTCAATATCCGTAAGATGGTTTTGGAGTATGACGACGTTATGAACCAGCAGCGCGAGGTTATCTATAAAGAACGCCGTAAGGTGCTGGATCAGGAGGACCTGCGTTCTACTGTCATGGAATTCACACACAAGATTGTGGACCGGGCCATGACCATGTACTGTCCGCCGGAATCCTATTCCGAGGATTGGGATCTGAAGAACATGGTGCGCTACTGCGAAGAGTTCTTTGCTCCCTTTGGTGAGCTTAAAGAAGAAATGCTGGCTGACCTGGGCCGGGATGAAATCGGCGAGTACCTGCATAAGCTGGCAGAGGATATTTACGCCAGCCGTGAGGAAGAAATCAGCCCCGAAATCATGCGGGAACTGGAAAACCTGGTTATGCTGAAGGTTGTGGACAATCATTGGATGGAACACCTTGATGCCATGGACATGCTGCGTGAAGGCGTGGGCTTGCGGGCGTATGGTCAGAAGGATCCTCTGGTGGAATACAAATTTGAAGCATTTGACATGTTTGAAGCCATGATCGAGGCCATTGAGGACGATGTGGTGAAATACATGTACCGGGTCAATGTGGTTTCCCAGCCTGCCATGGCCATGGACGATCATCTGGAGAACGCTACCATGAACAATCCCACAGTGGATACCACGGAGGAGGAAGCCGTAAAACAGCCGGCGGTGAATAAAGGACCGGAAATTGGACGGAACGATCCCTGTCCCTGCGGCAGCGGCAAAAAATATAAAAACTGCTGCGGCAAAGGAAAATGATTTAAAATAACCAGTAAAGGATGTGAGAAAGTTGCTGCTTGAAGAATACAGACCTGAAATCGTGGCCCTCAAGAAAAAACTGGACGAAATGAGGGGATCTCTTTGACATCCCCGGCAAAGAGGAAAAGATTGCCGAACTGGAACATCTGATGGGCGAGCCTTCCTTCTGGGATAATCCGGAGAAGGCCACGAAGATTTCCAAAGATGTTGACGGTTTAAAGTCGGAAGTTGATGAATATAAAGCGCTGGAAACAGGGCTGGACGATCTGGAAGTGCTGCAGGAGATGGCGGCTGAAGAACAGGACGAGTCCCTGATTTCGGAACTTGATGAAACGTTAAATAAAATCAAAGAGAATCTGCACCATCTGGAGCTGGGGATGCTGCTGTCGGAAGAGTACGATGCCAACAATGCCATCCTGACCCTGCATGCAGGCGCCGGCGGGACGGAGGCCCAGGACTGGACCTCCATGTTGTTGCGCATGTTTACCCGTTTCGCGGAACGGAACGGGTACCAGGTGGAAATGCTGGATTATCTGGCAGGGGATGAAGCAGGAGTCAAGAGCGTAACGCTGCAGATCAACGGGCACAATGCTTACGGATTTTTCCGCAGTGAGAAGGGTGTGCACCGCCTGGTACGCATTTCACCTTTTGACGCCAATGCGCGCCGCCATACGTCGTTCTCTGCAGTGGATGTAATGCCGGAGCTGGACGATACTGTAAATGTGGAAATTAACATGGATGAAGTGCGCGTGGATGTGTACCGTGCCAGCGGCGCCGGCGGACAGCACGTCAACAAGACTTCTTCCGCCGTACGCATGACCCACCTGCCTACCGGTATCGTGGTGCAGTGCCAGAACGAGCGGAGCCAGATCCAGAACCGTGAAAAAGCGCTGCAGATGTTACGCGGTAAGCTGTACGCGTTTGAAAAGGCTAAGCGGGACGCCAAAATCAGCGATCTGGCCGGTGATTACCAGGCCATCGAATGGGGGAGCCAGATCCGTTCTTACGTCTTCCAGCCTTATACCATGGTGAAGGATCATCGTACATCTTACGAAACTTCCAACGTGGATGGTGTGATGGACGGGGATTTGCGTCCCTTTGTGGAAGCGTACCTGCGTCAGGAATATGAAGCCAAAAGACTGGCGGCAAAACAAATATAATCAGTAACAGCGACGTATGCCGGGAGATGTACGCCGCTGTCAGTTATGCGGAAAAAAAGAATGAGTTTACAGAATTGGAAAGAGCGTTACAACCCCATATTGGTCCTGTGCATCGCCGTTGCGTTCTGCGCGGCGCTGTATCTGATGCAGATCCGCGTGGGCATTGAAAAGCACAATGATACTGTGGAGCAGACACTGGACTATCAGGCGATTCTGATGATGGCTCAGCGGGAAGGTTACAGCAGCGAAAAACTGTTGTGGCAGTTTAAGGATGCCGGTGTGACCACGCTGATTGTGTACGATGCCACGCTGGAACGGCTGGACAGGGAAAAACGCATCTCTGCCATGCCGGGAGACGTGCTGCAAAAGTCCGCTGTCGGTGTGCACAGGGGCGCTTTTGACGCAATCCTTACTTCGCCGGCTCTTGACCCGGATGCTGTGTATGTGACCCGGGGCAATGACGAAGAAGCCTGGAACGAGGTGAAAGAAGATTTGCTCCTGCGTTACGGTGATGAGCGGGTGCGAACCATCAGCATGGCTCCGGAAATTCTGGAAGTGAAAGGCGACTCCCGTCTGTTGCTGGAACCGGATTACCGGGCCAAGACGCCTATGATGCAGGCGCCTCTGGGCTTGTCTGTGAAAGAAATGCAGGAAGTTCAGGAAAAAGGCTTTTATGTGGCGGTGCGTCCGCAAAACTATCTTCCTTACACGCAAAAAGGCGTGGACAGCCTTTTTGCGCGGATCGATAAATCCGGCGTGCAGGTGACTGCTTATATTCCCTGCGGTACGGACGTAATCGGCTTCCCTGCCGGTATAGAGTATATGGGGAAAAAACTGAGGGAGCGGAATATCCGGCTGGGTCTGCTGGAGCATGTGACCCAGCTGCAGTTTGCCAAATTTGCGGGACTGGACGCCCTGCTCCGCAGCGTGGATAACAACGCGGTGCGGGTGCTGAACATCGACGCCCAGGAAAACAGCAAGCTGATGATGCCGGACGCGTTGCGGCGCTGGGCGCTGGCGGATGAGGAACGGAACATCCGCGTCAATTATGTGCGCCTGTTCCTGAAACCGCAGAACGGTGTGGATATTATTGACCTGAACCTGGACTATATGCGAAAGATTACGAAGCAGGTGAAAGGCCGCGGATACAAGATTGGCGTGGCCGGTGTATTCCAGAAACCGGGCGACGCCGTTGCTTCTGCCAATGGCAATCCGGGGTTTTCCGGCTCGTACGACCCGGACCGTAAAGCGCTTCTGTTAGTTGCTTTGGGAGCCTGGGCGGCGCTGGCGTTATATATGGGGATGATTATTCCGGCTGTTAAGGGCGCAAAGCAGTACCTTCTGGTCTTTGCGGGCATGCTGATCACGGCGTACAGCCTGTTCATGGGGCGCGGTCTGTCAATCCGGCAGGGCCTGGCCTTTTTGTCGGCGGTACTGTACCCGGTCCTTTCCATCAGTGTTATTCTGGCTTTGTGGGAAAACATAAAAACAGATACGAAATCAACGACAGTCGTTATTTTTACCGCTTTATGGCAGCTGGCTCTGGCTGTTGCCCTTTCCCTGATCGGCGCAACCCTGAACGGTTCTATCTTGGGAGATTTGCGTTTTCTGCTGGAAGCGGATATTTACCGTGGCGTAAAGCTTACTTTTATTATGCCGGTGCTGTTAACATTGCTATTGTTTTTGCGGCAGTACAGCGTCTTTCAGGAAACAGGGAAAAAAGCGGCAGACCTGCTTTCCCAGCTTGTACGGATTTGTAAGATGCGTCTGACCCTGGGACATTTTGTGATATTGGGCGTTCTGATGTTTGTGGCGTATATCTTTGTCGGTCGCAGCGGTCACACCGGCGGCGTGCCGGTGCCTGCCATAGAGATCAAACTGCGTCTCTTCCTGGAAGAAGTAATGTATGCCCGGCCCAGGGAAAAGGAATTCATGATCGGTCATCCGGCCTTCTTCCTGGCCGTGCTGGCCGCTTACCGTATGGCGCCTAACTGGTGCAAACTGGCGCTGGTGCTGGGGGCTGTCATCGGACAGGGCTCCCTGGTGCAGACTTTCTGTCATATGCGCACACCGGCCATGATGAGCTATATCCGTGCGGCAGACGGGTATCTGCTGGGTTCTGTTCTGGGAATTATTGCGGTAATCGCAGTTTCGGTTTTAATGCCATATGTTAAACCATGGCTAAGGAGATTTTCTGTTAATGAGTAAAATCGTAATTTCCGGTTATTACGGATTCAATAATGCCGGTGATGAGGCGCTTCTGACGGCGATTCTTGCTTCGTTGCGCGCTATCGAGCCT
>JAEEGI010021128.1_pt1 | contig 12964 bp, 11 predicted proteins | sample 8958751 | NCBI WGS metagenome assembly JAEEGI01 (sample SAMN16246545, study PRJNA631951) | gut metagenome | biome: gut microbiome; feature: rumen; material: KS-attached | host: Bos | place: Iran: Karaj | collected 2018-10 | reverse complement strand
TCGTCTTTTCGATCAGCTTGATTTTTTCTTCTCTTTCCATAAACAATTTCTCCAGATAAAATATAACACTTTGTTTCTGACAATCATAGTGAGATGATCATCAAAGCGGCTTTGTTTTAAACTCGCGAGGTTATTATAACATGCTATAATTACAAAGATGGGATCTATGGATGATTATAAGGTCGGCATGACCGTATATGGCAGAATTACCGGTATTAAACCATATGGCGCTTTCGTCAAATTTGATGATAATGTTACCGGTCTTATTCATATATCCGAGATCTCCAACGGGTTTGTGCGCAATATCGATCACTTCGTGCAGGTCGATGAATACGTGATGACCAAGATAATCGATATCGATAAGCAGCACCGTCAGCTGCGCTTATCATTTAAGGCGCTGTCGCAGAATACCAGACGTTACGCTAAGAGGGTGAAATTTCCCGGCATGCCTGAAAGCATAAAGGGATTTGGAACCATTCAGGATAAAATGCCCAAATGGGTCAAAGGAGAGTATGATGATTAGTTTAGATCTTCGCAATGCCAAACTTAATGAAGACTTATCTTTATGGCAGGACGCAGTTTCCAAGGCACATAAGGATCTTCATGAAAAGACAGGAGCCGGAAATGATTTTCTGGGCTGGGTAGACTGGCCGCTCAATTATGACAAGGAAGAATTTGCCCGCATCCTGGCTTTAAAGGACAGAATGAAAGGCAAATATGATACGGTGCTGGTCTGCGGTATCGGCGGTTCCTATCTTGGTGCCCGTGCTGCTGTAGAAATGATCAAAGGACTGTATCCTGAAGATGGCATAGAAGTTATTTTTGTCGGCAACAGCTTCTCACACACTTATATTTCACAGGTTCTCAAACATATCAAGAACAGGGAAGTTGTGCTCAATGTTATCTCCAAATCAGGTACAACAACCGAAACTTCACTTTCTTTCAGAATCTTCAAACAGTTCATGGAAGAAAAGTATGGTGAAGGTGCCAAGGAAAGAATCTATGCGACTACCGATAAGGCGAGAGGAACATTAAAGGAACTCGCTGACAAGGAAGTCTATGAGACATTTGTCATTCCTGATGACATCGGCGGCCGCTATTCCGTTTCTACGGCTGTCGGCTTGCTGCCGCTCGCTTTGGCTGGTGTTGATATTGTTGAACTGATGAGAGGCTCACTTGATGCCCTCAATGATCTCAATACTGATGATCTGAAAGTCAACCCGGCATATCAGTATGCGGTTGCCAGAAGAATTCTTGACAACATGGGCTATAAAGCTGAATACTTTGTAACTTATCATCTGCAGCTGACAATGGTTGCGGAATGGTGGAAACAGCTCTTCGGCGAATCAGAAGGCAAGGATGGCAAGGGTATCTTGCCGACCAGTGCCTGCTTCACAACTGATTTGCATTCCTTAGGCCAGTTTATTCAGGAAGGCAGCAAGGTTGAGTTTGAAACGATCCTGTATGTCGATGAAATGGCTGATGATATGATCTTCCCAGCTGATGATGAAGATCTTGACCATATGAATTATCTCGCAGGCAAGAAGCTCTCCTGGGTTTCTGAAATGGCCTTTGAAGGCACTTTAAGTGCACACAGCGATGATGGCAACAATCCGAATATGGTCATCCATCTCAAGGATAATTCAGCCTACAGCTTCGGCTATATGATCTATTTCTTCTTTGTTGCCTGCGGCATGACTTGCTACCTCCTGGGTATCAATCCATTCAATCAGCCGGGCGTTGAAGTCTACAAGAAGAAGATGTTCAAACTCTTAGGCAAAGAATAAAGAATCCAAAGCACCTATCACAGGTGCTTTTCTAATGAGAGATGTATAGAAGCTGATATAATAAGATCAATAAAAGAACATTTGATAATCAATGAAAGAAAGGAAGCAGAAAATGAAGAAAAAGTTGATTGTTTTGTTAGTTGCGATCCTCACTCTTTTTACCTGTTTAACAGCCTGCACCAAAAAGGAAGACCCTGCACCCGCAAAGCCTGCCTTTGATCTGGCGGGAAAGACCTACTATAACACTGTGGACAACTATGGCCATGAGGACCACTCCAAACTATGGTTAGGAAAAGATGGATCCTTCGTCTTCTCCGATTCCTACAAGGATGGAGTCAAGGACATATCCGGAAAGTGGACACTGAATGAGGATGTCCTGACTCTTGAAGCGGATGATGGAAAGAAGATCATCCTGGAAGTCAAGGACGATGACACACTGACATTAAAGTCCTCGCTTGATGGATCCAAGTCCGATGACAGCTTCTCCACCACGGAAGTCAAGGGCTCCACTGTTACGCCAAAGGATGATTCCAAGAAGGATGACAGCAGCAGCACGACTCCTTCCACCCCTGAACCGGAAACAAAGGAGATCCCATGCACCGGCATCACATCCCTTTACCACAACTACTGGTCCTACGAAGGGACAAAGAACTGGGATCTGGAGATCAGACCTGTTCCTGAAAACACCACCGACAAGATGACCTTCAAGTCCAACGACGAATCCGTCGTCAAGATCGACGATCAGGGCAGAGCCAGCGCCGTGGGCGTCGGCAAGACCACGATCGACGTCACCTGCGGAAGCAAGAAGCTGACAGTCGGATATGAAGTCAGGGATAAGGAAGCGACTCTCTCTCCGGAAGGCGCCGGCAAGGCTCAGACCTTCAAAGCGAAGATCGCCGACGTCATTTCAGATTACCAGCCGAGCGTCTTCTTTGACAGCGGCTTCTTCACCTTCACCGAAAACGTCTATGCCGGCATGGGCAAGTACAAAGGCACCTACGAAAAGAAAGACGACCGGATCTACTGCACCGTCACGGATGCTTCCACGATGGAAGGCTTCAAAGGCGACAACGTCAAAGAGATCGTCTTCAAGATCGTCGATGAGAAGACCCTGAAGCTCAAGACCGAGCTGTGCATGTCAGGCAACGGCGACCTCTTCTATCTGGTCCCATAAAACATCTGATCATCTCTAAGACAAAAAAAGCTAGCCGGACTAGCTTTTTTTTGATCATTGACCCTTCGCCTTTCTGAACATGAACGCCCTGACCACGTTGATGCCGATCCTGTACGGCAGCGGTCTCAGAGCTTTATCAGCTTCCACCAGCTTCTCCCTGATCGGAATGGATTGCGGACAGTGGCTCTCACACTTGCCGCACTTGATGCACGCGCTCACAAATGAAGCATCCTTCCGCAAGGCGACCGTCTGCGCATACTGGAAGCGTCCGTCATGTTTGGACTCCGTATACATGCGGTTGTAGGCATTGAAGGTACCAGGGATGTCGATACCCTTCACGCAAGGCATGCAGTAACGGCAGCCGGTGCAGCCGACCTTCTCATTCGCCTTGATCTCGGCGATGATCTTATCGATGAATTCAAAATCGGCTTCACTGAACGAACCGATCTCGGCTTCCGAAGCGACGCGGCAGTTCTCCTTCACCATCTCCAGGGAATTCATTCCAGATAGGACGACAGTCACACCGCTCTGATCCCACAGCCACCTCAAGCCCCATTCGGCAGCCGAGTAGCCCTTTTCGTTGTTTGCGATGAGCTCCTTCGCCTTCTGCGGCAGCATGTTCACCAGCTTGCCGCCCCGCAGAGGCTCCATGATGACGATCGGAATGCCCAGCTCCTTGGCTCTCTCCACGCCCTTTCTGCCGGCCTGGCTGTTCTCATCCAGATAGTTGTACTGGATCTGGGCGAAGTCCCAGTCGTAGTCCTCCAGGATCTGAATGAACATCTCGCTGTTGCCATGATACGAGAAACCGATATTCCGGATCTGTCCCGCCTTCTTCTTTTCTGCGATCCACTCCTCGATGCCCACCGCCTTCAGCCTTTCCCACTGCAGGTAGTCGGTGAGATGATGCATCAGATAGTAGTCCACATGATCGGTCCGCAGACGGGAAAGCTCCTCGTTGAAGAAAGAATCCAGATCCTTCGCGCTGTTGATCATATACTGCGGAAGCTTGGTCGCGATATTGACCTTGTCCCGGATCCCGTTCTTTTCCAGAGCTTCGCCCAGAGCCGCTTCGCTTCCCGAATAGACATAGGCGGTGTCGTAGTAGTTGACGCCCTGCCTGTAAGCCTCCATGATCTCGGCCTCCGCCTTCTCCTGGTCGATCCTGCCGCTTCTTGTCGTGAAACGCATGCAGCCATAGCCTAAAGCCGAAAGTTCGTTCCCGTGTTTATCTTTTCTGTATTTCATATCCTGACCTCTATAGAATCAGTATGCCATATGCAGACCCGGTTTTTCCTGATAAAGGCAGACTCGTAACAAAAGTGACATGCAAGAAAAGACCGGCATATCCACCGGTCTTCGTCATTTCAGGATGATGAGAGCAGTCAGCCTGCAGTCCTCTTCAAAGACGTTTCTGATGGCGTGGCCCTGCCCATCCGGACAGATCATGACATCGCCTGCCTGGACTTCATATTCCGTCCCGTTGTCGTTGTAGATCGCTCTTCCCTCGTTGATCAGGAAGATCTCCTCTTCATTCTCGTGTTCATGATAGCCGACACCGCAGTCCTTGTGCAGGACCATCGTGGCATACATCCTGCTCTTGCCATAGAGGTCTTCCTTGGAACAGACGTTTTTGATATGGACTTCCCCCGGACCGCCGCGCATCGCGACCCTGGTCTCGGTGCTTCTTTCTTTATCTCTGATGATCATGATATTTCTCCTCCCGAAGTCTTATAATTTAATTATATAGGGAACTTTATGGAAAAGAATATTCTGGATCGATTTACTGACACATACCATCAATGGACTTTGAACCACAAAACACAGGCATCCGTCTCCTCTGAATACGCCTTTTATCTGAAACAGAAAGACGCAAGGCTGAAAGAGAAGGGCCTTCAGATCGAAGAAGACTTCGCCCACGTCAAAGAAGAGATCAGGGGCGTCATCCGCAGGGAGAACTTCCCTTACATTGCCAGTGTTGAATACAGAGAGGCGATGCACACACTGCACTATCTGAAAAACGGAAAAAGGATCAGAAGGTACAAGGAACCTGTCAGCATCTACGCGACCATCCTCGACAGGCAAGGAAGCAGCGATGAAGAGATCATCTGTCCCAACTGCGGACACAGATCGTTGAAATCGGAACTGGGAAAAGGCTGTCCGTACTGCGGGACCTATTTTGAACTCCCGCCGGATTACCCCTATGTCACTTCCTTCTATTCCGTGCCCGGCATCACCGAAAGATCCTCTCTGAACGGCAGGATCAAAAAGATCACCATCATCCCGGGCGTCACCATAGCCCTTCTGGTCCTGATCTCCTACCTCTTCACCAGCAAGGAACCTTTAGCGGTCAAGATCTTCTATTCGATCTTCCTTTCCGCCATGACAGGCGGCGTGACCGCCTTTGTCGCCTACATGTTATACAGCTTCTCCCTGCTTTCAAAAGCCTTCTTTGAAGCCGGAAGATCGCTTCCGCTTTTAAAAGGCATACGGACCAAGAAGAAGACCGAAGAAAAGATGAAAGCCTATGAGGATGACTTCTCCTACGAATACTTCGAAGGAAGGATGATCACGCTCCTGAGACAGATCGCCTTCTCCGGAAAGAGGGCAGAGCTCTCCGTCTATACCGGAAATGAGGACCTCTCTTTCTTCGACGACCTTGTCGACCTCTCCTACCGCGGCGCCTCCCAGCTCCTGGATCTGAAAGAGGAAGACGGACGCCTGCAGCTGAAGATGAGAGTCTTCCTCAACGACATTTACTATCGCAGGAGCATCCGGCGCAAAGACGAAAGCTTCATCGTGATCATGGAAAAAGACGCTCACGTATCGGAGATCGGACACGACATCTGCAGGGTCCAGTGCCGCAACTGCGGCGGCAGCTTCGATGCCCTGCACTACAAGGACTGCCCGCACTGCGGAAGCAGATACGAACTCGTACACGATGACTGGGTCATATCCGCCATCGTTCAAGCGTGAAAGGAAGAACAAGATGAAACACTACATGCCCACCAGGATCCTGACGGGCGTCAATATCCTGGAAAGAAACAAGGAACTATTCCACAAACTGGGAAACAGATGCCTGATCATCACCTCCGCCCATTCCGGACGGGCATCAGGCGCTCTCGATGACATCGAAAAGATCCTGAAAGAAACCGGCAGCAGCTATCAGATCTATGATCAGATCAAAGAGAACCCGACCGTCACCTCCTGCATCGAAGCAGGCAGGATGGCCCACGATATGAAAGCCGACTACATCATCGGCGTCGGCGGAGGATCGGTCCTCGACGCGGCCAAGACGGCTGCTGTCGTCGCCAGCAACCCCGAACTGGATGAAGACGCCATCTACAGGCTCTCCTGGACGAAGAAGCCCAAAGCTCTGATCCTGATCGGAACGACTGCCGGCACCGGCTCGGAAGCCACCTACGTCTCCGTCATGACCAACAAAAAAGGCATGAAGAAGTCGATCCACCACGACGACCTCTACGCCCTCTATGCCTTCGGCGATCCCCGCTACACGGCAACGATGAGCGACAGAGTCAGGACCTCCACAGCCATCGATGCCCTGGCCCACCTGCTGGAATCCTATTTCAACAACAATGCCAGCGACATCTCAAGGGCCTATTCCTTTGAAGGCATCCGCCTCCTCTACCCAAAGCTGAAGAAGCTCGCGCAGCAGAAAGAACTCTCCCTTGAAGAACTGGAAACGGTCTACAACGCCTCCATCCTGGGCGGCATGGCCATCAACATCGCCGGCACCGTCTTCTGCCATACCCTGGGTTACTACTTCACGGAGACCTATCATCTGCCGCACGGCTTTGCCTGCGCACTCTTCACCAACGCCCTGCTGGACTACGAAGAAGAACACAACAAAGACTATTCCGATCTGCTCTATCAGACCCTGCGGATCGACAAGGAGGAACTGAAAGAGACGATCCGGACCCTGCTTCCGGACTTTGGCATCCATATGAGCGGCGAGGAGATCGAAGCGATGCTGCCGCGATACGAAAACAACAACTCCGTGAAAAACACCTACGGAACGATGAACATCGACGATATCAGAAGAGTGCTGTCTGAACTCAGATAGCACCTTTTTTCTGATCCTTCAAATTCCTCTTTATGTCTTCTTCATCCGGATAAATAAGCTATAATTTAGATAGAGGTCAATGATATGGAAAATAATATGATGTGGGCTTTAGTCAAAGAAAAGCCCGAAGTGGGAATATGGCCAAAAAAGGTCCCGATCCCTGAAGTCGGCTACAACGACGTCAAGATCAGGATCAAAAAAACAGCCATCTGCGGTACCGATGTGCACATCTACCAGTGGAACAAATGGGCACAGAAGACCATCGTCCCGGGACTGACCATCGGACACGAATATGTCGGTGAAGTCGTTGAGACCGGACAGGGAGCCAGAGGCTTCAAAGTCGGTGACATCGTCTCCGGAGAAGGACACATCACCTGCGGAAAGTGCCGCAACTGTCTGGAAGGACACAGGGAGAACTGCCGCAACGCCAAAGGCGTGGGCGTCAACAGGAACGGTGCCTTCGCGGAATATCTGGTCATTCCATACGTCAACGTCTGGAAGACCAGAAAGAACATCGACGAAGAACTCTATGCCATCTTCGACCCGTTCGGAAACGCGACACACACCGCCCTGACCTATGATGTTCTCGGCGAAGACGTCCTGATCACCGGTGCCGGACCGATCGGCTCCATGGCGGCAGCCATCGTCAAATTCTCCGGTGCGAGACACGTCGTCGTGACCGATTTCAACGATTACCGCCTGGATCTGGCAAAGACCATGGGTGCGACCAGGACCGTCAACCTGAAAAACGAAAAACTGGAAGACGTCATGAATGAACTGGGCATGACGGAAGGATTCGACGTCGGACTTGAAATGTCCGGTGCACCGGCTGCCCTGGATCAGATGATCCACAACATGAAGAACGGCGGCAACATCGCCCTGCTGGGCCTGCTTCCTGATGACACGACGGTCGACATGGAAAAGATCATCTTCTCCGGACTCAATCTGAAAGGCATCTACGGACGCAAAGTCTGGGATACCTGGTACAAGATGACGACCATGATCGAAGCGGGACTCGATATCTCGAAGATCATCACCCACAGATTCGACATCACCGACTATCAGAAAGGATTCGACGCGATGCTTTCAGGGCAGTCAGGAAAAGTCATTCTGGATTGGACGAATATAGACAAGGTGGAACAGCTATGAACAGAAACGAAACATTGAAATACTACGCCGATACCGTGGAAGAGATCAGGGAAGCCGGACTATTCAAAGCCGAAGCTCCATTCGCTTCCGCGCAAGGCGCCTACATCGTCATGGAAAACGGCGAAAAGCTGCTGAACATGTGTGCAAACAACTACCTGGGTCTGGGCAATGACCGCAGGCTCATCGAAGCAGCCAAAAAGACCTATGACGAAAGAGGCTACGGCCTGGCATCCGTACGCTTCATCTGCGGCACGCAGGACATCCACAAGGTACTGGAAAAGAAGATCTCAAACTTCCTCAAAACGGAAGACACCATCCTCTACTCCTCCTGCTTTGATGCCAACGGCGGCCTCTTTGAGACCCTCTTAAGCGACCAGGATGCCGTCATCTCCGATGAGCTCAACCACGCTTCCATCATCGACGGCGTCAGACTCTGCAAAGCAAAGAGATACCGCTACAAGAACAACGACATGGAAGACCTCAGGGAAAAACTCATCCAGGCCGACAAAGACGGTGCCCGCATCAAACTGATCGCCACCGACGGCGTCTTCTCAATGGACGGCATCATCTGCAACCTGAAGGGCATCTGTGACCTTGCCGATGAATTCGGCGCCCTGGTCATGGTGGATGATTCCCACGCGGTCGGCTTCGTCGGTGAAAACGGCAGAGGCTCGGCTGAATACAACGGTGTCGAAGGAAGAGTCGACATCATCACCGGCACTCTGGGCAAGGCCCTGGGCGGCGCATCCGGCGGCTACACCTCCGGCAGGAAAGAGATCATCGATCTTCTCAGACAGAGAAGCAGACCTTACCTCTTCTCCAATTCCTTGGCTCCGGCCATCGTCGGTGCCAGCATCGAACTCTTCGACATGCTGGCGGAGGGATCCGAACTGAGGAAACACCTGATGGATGTCACACAGTACTACCGCGAGAAACTGAAGGAAAACGGCTTCGACATCATCGAAGGCACGCATCCGATCGTGCCGATCATGCTGTACGACGAGAAGCTTGCCGGCCAGTATGCGGCAAGGATGAGAGAGAAAGGCATCTATGTCGTCGCCTTCTCCTATCCGGTCGTTCCGAAAGGCAAAGCCCGCATCCGCACCCAGGTCTGCGGCAACCACACAAGAGAAGACATCGACCATGTCATTGAATGTCTGATCGAAACGCGAAACGAGATCAGCGCACAGTAGAAACACAACAAGATATGCAGACAGAAGCCCTTCCTCCACAGAAAGGGCTTCTGTTTGGTTTCATTCTTCAAAAATGCATCCGTTCAGATCGCAATAAAAGGTATAATGAAGACGTAAGGAGAAGATCATATGATACCTGAAAACAGAAAACTTGACTGTATTCCGGTCGGCAGACTGGCTATCGACATCAATACGCCGACAATGAGAGAGACATTCGCGGAAAGCCCATCTCTCAGAAGATACGTCGGCGGATCCCCTGCCAACACGGCAGTCGGCATGGCGAAACTCGGCATGAAAGTCGGCTTCATCGGCAAGATCTCCGATGACTCGCTGGGTGATTTCGCAAAATCTTTCTTTGAGGATCTCAACATCGACACCACGCACATCTTCCGCGCTGAAAAGGAAGTCCCGATCGGACTCGCCTTCACGGAGACCCTCAACGGCAAGACCAACCTCATGATGTACCGTTCGGAAGGCGTCGCCGACCTGCAGCTGCAGTGCAGCGAGATCGACGAGGAATACATCGCCTCATCCAGATCCGTCGTCATCTCCGGTACCGCTCTCTCCGCATCCCCTTCAAGGGACGCCTGCTTCAAGATCCTGGAACTGGCAAAGAAGAATCACTGCTGCATCGTGTTCGACATCGACTATCGCGGCCAAGTATGGAAGAACGCTGACGAGATCTCTGTCTACTACACGCTGGCAGCCAAATACGCCGACATCATCATCGGCTCCTATGAAGAATTCTCCCTGATGGACCACATCATCGCTGACAACGAAACAGATGAACAAATCGCGGATCGCTGGTTCTCAGAGAACGCAAAGATCGTCATCATCAAACACGGATCGGAAGGATCCATGGCCTATACGAAAGACGGCGAACGATACAAGATCGATATCGCCCAGGTCGATGCCGTCAAATCGACAGGCGGCGGCGACGCCTATTCATCAGCCTTCCTGAGCGGACTGCTGATGGGAAGAAGCATCAAGGAATCCCTGGAACTGGCGACCGTTCACGCAGCCATAGCTGTATCACAGCCATCCTGCTCGGAAGCGATGGTCTCCCTTCCGGAACTGGAAGAAGCTCTCATCAAAGCCAAAGAAAAGAGCGGCGAACTCGTCACTCCATTCTAAACCATACGAAAAGCACTCATGACGAGTGCTTTTTTTAAACGTATTTCTCCAGCGTCTTTCTGACAGCGCCAGGTCCGGCCAGCTCTTCATTCAGCATGGCCACGACCTTGTCCGCCAGACCCTTTTCTTCCAGGTCGACACCGAAGATCTTTTCATTCTTCAGGATCGGCAGGAGCGCTTCCTTCTTCACTGTATCCCCGAGCCTGTATGTGACATACGGTGCCAGCTCTTCCAGCATCGGATCGGACGGGATCTCGAAGGCGTTGCCCTCATCATCGATACCGGTCAGATATCTGAGCCAGCCGGCGAATACCAGCGGGATATAAGTGAGTCTGGTGATGTCTTCGCCTCTGTTCAGATAGGCCTTCAGCGTCTCACCGAAACGGACCGGCAGCTTCTGCGAAGTGTCCATCGCGATACGCTGCGGCGCATCCGGCATGTACGGATTGGTCAGTCTGACATTGATGACGGTATCCAGGAAGTCCTTCGGATCCATGATCTTCGGATCGACGACCACAGGAAGTCCCTCATCGTAGCCGATGTGTCTGGCCAGCCTGTTCAGTGGCTCATCGCCCATCTCTTCAAAGATCAGCTTGTGACCTAAGAGGCAGCCATAGACCGCCAGCGATGTGTGGACCGGATTGAGGCAGGTGCCGACTTTCATCTTTTCGACCTGGTCGACAGTCTCCCTGTCCGTGAAGACGATGCCGCCCTTTTCCCAGGCCGGTCTGCCGTTGGCGAATCTGTCTTCGATGACCAGATACTGGCTCTCTTCGGCATTGACGAAACAGTTCATGTAGTAGTTCACATCGAGCTCTTTGACCTCTTCCACCCCGTCATCGATCAGGATCTGGGCGATCCTTCTGTCCGGACGCGGCGTGATCTTGTCGATCATCGAGATCGGGAAACTGACCTTCTCATTGACATAGTCAAGGAATCCCTGATCCCCATATCTGCCCGCATAGTAGAGGATGGCCTTCTTCAGGACATCGCCGTTATGAGAACAGTTGTCGTGTGAATTCAGTGTCAGAGGATGAGCGCCATTCAGGTATCTGTGACGCAGCAGGGCAGTGAACTTGCCCAGATAGGTCGTCTCATCGTCACCTTCCTTGAAGGCGTAGCCCTTTTCGGTGATCGTGAAAGAAGCGACCTTGAGACTTTCCTTCGTGAAGATCTCTTTGAGACGTTCCGTATCCTCGATCTTCAGAGATTCGGCAATCGAACCGACGACTCTCTTGTCCGCCTTGCCGGAGCTTCTCAGCGTGACGGTGATGTGCAGATCATCGAACTTTCTGAAATAATCATCGATGGCAGCGGAATCCATGCCGCCTACTATGGTGATGCCCTTGTCCAGGACACCCTGATCCAGCAGACGGTCACAGAAGACGGCCTGGAAGGCTCTGAAGAGGTTTCCGGCACCGAAGTGGATCCACTCCGGATCCTTTCTCGTCTTCTCCACCATCTTTGCGCGATCGTAAGAGAATACCTCGTATCCCTTTTCGATCCATTTTTCTCTTTCGTTTACAACATTGACAAGCTTCATCTCTTTGAATCCTTATCTATCGCTTCCCACAAGCCGCAGATATAGGCGGCTCCAAGCGCTCTGTCATATAGGCCGTATCCCGGCATGGCGACTTCATCCCAGATCATACGTCCATGGTCAGGTCTGATTGGACCTGTGAAGCCGATGTCATGAAGGGCTCTTACGATCTCGCAGACATCGAAGGAACCGTCTTCCGATAAGTGAGCCGCTTCCTCGAAGTCGTCTCTGGAATTGAACTTGAGGTTCCTGACATGGGCGAAGTGGATCCTTCCCTTCAGGGATCTGATCATTCCCGGCAGATCGTTGTCCGGATTGGTGCCGTAGCTTCCGGCACAGAAGGTGACGCCGTTGTGCGGATCGTCGACCATCTTCATCATCCTGTGGATGTTCTCCATGTTGGTGATGATCCTTGGAAGGCCAAAGACGGACCAGGCCGGATCATCCGGATGGATGGCCATCTTGATGTCGTACTCGTTGCACACAGGCATGATCTTCTCTAAGAAGTATTTGAGATTGTCGAAGAGCTTGTCTTCATCGATGTCCTTGTATAGTTCAAACAGTTCCTTGACATGGGCCATGCGCTCAGGCTCCCAGCCTGGCATGACTGTTCCATTCATGTCGGAAGCGATCGAATCGAACATCTTCTCGGGATCCAGCTCATCGACGGCCTTCTGTGTATAAGCCAATACGGTGGAGCCATCTTCCCTTACTCTGGCCAGCTCAGTCCTGGTCCAGTCGAAGACCGGCATGAAGTTGTAGCAGACCAGATGGATGTCCTCTTTACCAAGATTCCTTAAGCATTCGATATAGGTCTCTATGTCTTTATCTCTGTCCTTGGATCCGGTCTTGATCGCATCGGAAACATTGACGGATTCGATGCCGGCAAGATGCAATCCGGCT
>JAEEGI010021127.1_pt1 | contig 12964 bp, 9 predicted proteins | sample 8958751 | NCBI WGS metagenome assembly JAEEGI01 (sample SAMN16246545, study PRJNA631951) | gut metagenome | biome: gut microbiome; feature: rumen; material: KS-attached | host: Bos | place: Iran: Karaj | collected 2018-10 | reverse complement strand
GAGGATAAGATCAAAAGGATAGTATTCCACGAAATCACCAAGGACGCCATCTTGAACGCAGTCCGTACCCCCAGATCCATAGACATGAATCTCGTGAACGCCCAGCAGGCGCGCCGTGTCCTTGACAGGCTTGTCGGCTTCGAGCTTTCACCTGTCCTCTGGAGAAAGATTCAGCCGAAACTCTCGGCTGGACGCGTGCAATCAGTCGCTCTACGACTGGTTGTGGAGAGGGAAAAGGAGATCATGAATTTCAAGAACGAGTCGTTCTACAAGGTCGAGGCGGTTTTCCACCCGGCCGGATTGCCCGCTTCTGTCAAGGTCAAAGCTACTTTGGACACAAGATTCTCAAATATTGAGGAAGCCAGGGCATTCCTGCAGGATTGCGTTGACGCCGAGTTCAAGATCTCTGATGTCGAGAAGAAAGAGGCGGTCAGGTATCCCGCTCCTCCGTTCACTACCTCAACCCTCCAGCAGGAGGCCGCGAGGAAACTCCATTTCCCCGTGAGCGTGACGATGAGGGTGGCTCAGTCACTCTATGAGAGAGGTCTGATCACTTACATGAGAACAGACTCCACAAATCTCTCGGCGCTTGCGCTTGGCACCTCAAAGAAATATATTATCGAGCATTTTGGAGAGGAATATCAGAAGACCCGTCAGTTCAAGACCCACAGCAAGGGAGCCCAGGAAGCCCATGAGGCGATCAGGCCGACATTTGTGGAAAACACTGATATTGATGGGAACGCGCAGGAGAAAAAGCTCTACAATCTCATCTGGAAGCGCACTGTCGCCTCTCAGATGGCAGATGCGAAGGTGCTGCTGACCACGATGAAAGTATCCTCAGACAAGAGGACCGAGAAGTTTAATGTGCAAGCCACCCAAGTGTTATTCGATGGTTTCCTCAAGCTTTACATGGAGGGCACCGATGACCAGGAAGCGGAGAATGATGATGTCATCCTCCCCGACCTGAACACCGGCCACATCATGGAAAGGAAGGGGATTACCGCTGAGCAGAAATTTACAGCCGCTCCTCCGAGATATTCAGAGGCTACTCTTGTTAAGAAACTGGAAGAACTCGGAATCGGACGCCCTTCGACTTACGCCACCACAATCAGCACCTTGAAATCCGGCAGAGGCTACATAGTCAACGGTGACAAAGAAGGACAAAAATTTCCTGTCACCCACTTGACACTAAAGGACTCGACCATAACGGAAACATCTAAGACTGAGACTGTTGGGGCCGAGAGAGGGAAACTCCTTCCTCAAGAGATCGGGATGATTGTGACGGAATATCTCGAGAAAAACTTCACTGACATCATGGACTACGACTTCACCGCTAATGTGGAGAAGGATTTCGACCAGGTCGCCAGTGGTGAGCAAGAGTGGAACAAAGTCATCGGAGAGTTCTACTCACCTTTCCACAAGAAGGTGGAAGAAGTGCTCCATGATGGTAACTTCAGCCGTGTGTCAAAGGAGATCGGAGTCGATCCCGAAGGTAATGTGATCATGGCGAAGTTCGGAAAATTCGGGCCGTTCATCCAGAAAGGGGAAGGAGAAAACGCGCAGTTCGCATCACTCGCCAAAGGGCAGTTGATTGAGAATATCACTCTCGCTGAAGCTCTTAAGCTTTTCGAGCTTCCGAGAACTGTTGGCGAATACAAAGGAGTTCCGGTGATAGCCACAAAGGGCCGTTTCGGTCCATACATCAAATATGGCGACAAGAATGTCTCCCTGCCAAAAGGCAAGGATCCTGTCAAGGTCAGCCTGGAGGATTGCATATCCCTGATTGATGCCAGCGAGGGAAACACAACGGAGAATCCTGTGATCATGGAGTTCAAGGACTCTGATATCCAGGTGATAAACGGACGGTATGGTCCTTACATCAAGGCCGGAGGATCCAACTACAGACTTCCTAAAGACACTGATGCCGCCACGCTCACAGAAGAGGCTTGCAAGGATATTATTGAAAATTCAAAACCGACGGCCAAAGGTCGCAGACGTTTCAAAAAGTCTTGATTTTTTAAATAATTTGGTTAAATTTGCCACCTGCAAGTTATAAATTGAAAGCAATGGCAACTTACCACATCGACCAGATCGACCAGAAGATCCTTTCTTTCCTGGTGAAAAACGCAAGGATGCCTTTCTTGGAAATCGCTCGTGAGTGCGGGGTTTCAGGTGCGGCTATCCATCAGAGAGTCAAGCGTTTGGAGACAAACGGAGTTATCACGGGATCCCGCCTGCTGGTAAAACCTCAGGCTCTCGGACTCAATGTTTGCGCTTTCATCAGCGTGACCCTTTCTGAAGCCAACAAGTATCCCGAAGTTGTCGCTTGCCTTAAGAAAATTCCCGAGATTGTGGAGTGTCATTTCGTGACCGGCAGCGCGGCCTTGCTTGTGAAGGTTTATTGCTTTGACAATGACCATTTGATGGAAGTCCTGCTGAACACGATGCAGAATATTCCTTTCGTCCAGTCGACAGACACAATGATCTCTCTCGACCAGGCCATTGAGCGTCAGGTGTGGGTTAAAGACTATAAGAGCACCAGTTACCAGACTAACGGCGAGAGGATGAAATAATCATCCTTGCCAGCTCGAGATCCTCTGGCGAAGTCAACTTGAAATTATACCTCTCTCCCAAACAATAGGAGAGGGGTATTCCTTTTTTTGCGGCGACAGAAGCGTCATCCGTGAACGAGGTGTCGAAGGCTTGTGAATATGCCGCCTTGATGTCTTCGGAGCGGAACATCTGCGGAGTCTGCGCGCAGTAGACCCTGGACCGGTCGATCTCCTCTCCTGAAGACTTCAGTATATCCTCCCCTAAATCTCCCTTGGCCTTATCCAGCAATTTCAAGGTGTCTACCGATGGAAGGACAGGAATCAATGCCCGGCACTTTCCCGTAGACATTTTTGAGAACATATTCCTGACCAATTCTTGAGAGAGAAGGGGACGGACCCCATCGTGAATGGCCACCACAGCCCCATCCGGCACCTTTTCGAGAGCGTTCCTCACCGAATGGAAACGGGTGAATCCACCGGCCACAAGAAGCTGCGGGCAGAGGAAATCCGACGACAGGCAATATTCCCTCCAAGAAGAGATATGTTCCCTCGGAAGGACAGTTATCACCCGTATGTCCGGCACTGCTGAGACGAATGTCTCGATAGTTCTCCTGAGAATCGGCTTCCCGCCAAGATCCAAAAATTGTTTGGGAGTGGAAGAGCCCATACGGCTGCCGCTTCCGGCCGCCATCACGATCAATATTTTGTCTCCGACATTCATAATTATCCTCGCGAATATAACTTTTTTTGTATATTTACAAGTTGTAAACAAGACATGGATTTTATATGGCATTTTCATTTCTCACACAGGAAATAGCAATGGATCTCGGTACCGCCAACACCGTCATCTTCCGCAACGATCAGAAGGTGCTGGACGAGCCGAGCATTGTAGCTATAGACAATAATACCCAGAAATGCATCGCTATCGGCCAGCAGGCCAAGTTGATGCATGAGCATACCAACCCCGGCATCAAGACCATCCGCCCGCTGAGGAACGGAGTCATTGCCGACTTCAACGCCGCGGAGATGATGATCAAGGGGTTTATCAAGCAGGTCAACAACAAGAAGAAATCTCTCTTCTCCCCCAACCTCAAGATTGTCGTAGGTATCCCCTCAGGCAGTACCCAGGTTGAGATCAGGGCTGTCCGCGACTCTTGCGAGCATGCTGGAGGTAGGGATGTCTACCTCATCTATGAGCCGATGGCCGCCGCCCTCGGTATAGGTCTCGACGTGGAGGCCCCGAAAGGCAACATGGTGGTCGATATAGGTGGTGGTACGGCTGAGATTGCGGTGATCTCCCTCGGAGGAATTGTCGAGCAGGAGAGCATCCAGACCGCCGGTGACGTTTTCAATACCGACATCCAGTATTACATGCGCCAGCAGCACAACATCAGGATCGGAGAGACGACGGCTGAAAAGATCAAAATCGCTGTCGGAGCTGTCATTCCTGACCTTGATGAGGAACCCGAGCCTTATGTGGTCAACGGTCCTAACCTCATGACCGCCCACCCGGTGGAAGCTGTGGTCACCTACCAGGAGATCGCCCACTGCCTGGACAAGTCAGTGGCGAAACTGGAGGCCTCAATCCTCCACGTGCTTGAGCAGACTCCCCCTGAATTGTATTCAGACATAGTCGAAAACGGAATATTCCTTTCCGGAGGAGGCGCCCTCCTGCGCGGTCTGGCGAAGAGGTTCACAGAGAAGGTAAACATCCAGTTCCATGTCGCTGAGGATCCGCTTAGGGCCGTGGCGAGAGGAACCTGTATCGCCCTCAAGAAGACTTCCAATTACTCATTCCTCATGAGATAATGCCCAAGGAGAGACCATTGGCAATCAGAATACTCAACCTCGCGGTTTTCATCCTGCTGGAGACCGCGGCTCTGCTGATGCTCTCCAATAATAACGCCCTGCAGAAACTCTGGATATCCAGATTGTCTCATGGCTTCATGGCCAAGACTTGGGGAACCTCCCAGGCCATTGGCAATTATTTTCACCTGAAAAGGCAGAATGATGAGCTGGCTCTTGAGAATGAGCACCTTAAGAGTGTGTTGAGAGGCTATGAGCTGGCAGCGAAAGAGAGTGACCCTTCCTTGAAGCCTGTATTAGGAGGGGATGGCTTCAAGTATATTCCAGCCACAATAATAAAGTCCGGGACTTCCTCCCAGCACAACTATCTCATCCTTGACAAAGGACGGGATGACGGGGTTGTCGAGAACTCCGGAATCATCACCTCAAAAGGCGTGATAGGCATTGTCGACGCGGTCAGCAAGCACTACTCGTTCGCTATTTCCTTCCTGAACAAAGAGCTGAATATCAGCGCGAGGATTGACTCGTCCGGAGCGGTCGGCCCGCTGGCATGGGATGGTCTCAGGACAGACGAGGGAGTGCTTAGGGAAATTCCGCTGCAGTTCAAATACAACCCCGGTGACACGATCTACACCAGCGGTTATTCAGCGATATTCCCGCCGGACATTCCGCTTGGTGTGGCGGGCGAGGCCAAGGTTATCAACGGAGCGACTAACGAAATAAGGGTCAAATTATTCCAGGACCACAGCGCCTTGAAATATGTCACCATCATTGAGAACACCAGGATCAAGGAGATAGAGGAGATCGAGAATTCCGACAACCAAAACAAGGGGGAAAAGAAATGAGGAACACTTTCACCTTGACATACATCCTGATGATGGTGGCGCAGATGCTCTTCACCAACTACTTCCATTTCACTCCTCTTTGCATGGTGACCATTCTCCCTGTCATGGTGCTATGTATCCCGACCAGGATCAACACGACTTGGGCGATGGTGATCGCCTTCGCCACCGGACTCGCCGTTGATTTGTTTGTAGATGGGGCACTCGGACTAAACGCTCTCTCACTTGTTCCTGTTGCCTTCTTGAGGAAGAGCATCATCGAAATGATTTTCGGTTCGGAACCTTTTGAGCATCAGGAGAATATATCTACCAGAAAGTATGGGTTCGCAAGGGTGTCTTTCGCCATCCTGATCGTTACCATCCTGTTCTTGGCCATCTATATCACCGCGGATTGCGCAGGCACACGCCCGCTGTGGTTCATGGCTTCAAAGCTGGGCATATCCCTGCTCGCCAGTTATTTGGTCTCCGCCCTAATTGTCAACATGCTGAGCTATGACGACAGAAGGTAACAACCGGAGCCGGGTCCTGCTGATAGGTCTGTTGGTTGTGGCGGTTATCCTCCTCGCCAAGTTGTTCTACATTCAGATTGTCGACGACAAGTACAAGATCAATGCGTCGAACAACTCGATGGTCTATGACATGATCTATCCCACCAGAGGAATCATTTATGACCGCAACGGGAAGATAATCGTCAGCAACAAAGTCACTTACGACATTCTGGTCACTCCCAGGGAGGTTACCAAATTCGACACCTTGCTGCTCGCTTCCGTCCTTGAGACAACTCCGGAATTCATCCGGGAGAAGATGGCTGAATATTCCAGGAACAAGAAAAAGATAGGCTACCAGAGCATGGTCATGCTGAAGCAGATCAAGCCCGAGACCTACATGAAATTCGCTGAGATCCAATACAATTTCCCGGGTTTCAGAGGACAGGTAAGGAGCATCCGGGATTACCCGGTCAACGCCGGAGGCAACCTGCTCGGTTATGTGTCCGAGGTGGATCAGAAGTACATAGATGACCACCCGGGAGAATACAGACCTGGTGACTATGCAGGCAAAACAGGCATCGAGGCAGCTAGGGAAAAAGACCTGAGAGGCGAGAAAGGCTACCATATCTACCTGCGAAACTCCCGCAACCAGATCGAACGCCGCTACAAGGACGGGGAGATGGACAAAGAGGCGGTTCCGGGACATGATATCGTCACGACTATCGACGCCGACCTCCAGCAATACGGCCAGCAACTTATGAAAAACAAGGTGGGCAGCCTTGTTGCTATCGAGCCGAAGACCGGAGAGATCCTTTCCCTGGTTTCCAGTCCCGGAGTGGACGTCAGCATGCTCGCCGACATCAGCCAGCATTACAACGAGATCATCAAGGATCCCCACAAGCCTATGTTCAACAGGGCTGTCCAGGCTCCTTATCCTCCAGGTTCCGTGTTCAAGCTTGTCAATGGCCTTATCGGTCTCCAGGAAGGCACTCTCAACATGGATATGGCTTATCCCTGCTACCAAGGTTACCATTTCGGAAGCCACAAACTCGGATGCCACAACCACTGGTCGCCGCTCAAGCTGGAGGAGGCTATCATGATGTCCTGCAACGGGTTCTTCTGCTACGTCCTCAGGAATATCCTCGAGAACAAGAAGTACAAGAATATCGATGAGGCCCTCGACAAATGGAACGAATATGTCCAGAGCTTCGGCTTCGGCCACAAGCTCGGAAGCGACTTCCCTGCCGAGTTGGGCGGCACCTTACCCACCTCGAAGCTATATAACAAACGCTATGGTAAGGGAGGATGGAAGTTTACCACGATCATTTCGATCTCGATCGGACAGGGAGAGGTCGGTGTGACCCCGCTCCAGATCGCCAACCTGGCCGCTATCATGGCGAACCGTGGCTGGTACAAGATTCCCCACATTGTCAAAGCCTCGGAAGGTGTTGAGATTGAGCCTAAATACTACGACAGGCAGTACACGATGGTCGACACCACCAATTTCAAGAAAGTGATCAGGGGAATGTGGCGGGCTGTCAATAACGGACCCGGAACCGGTTGTACCGCGGCAATAGCCGAGGTCAAGGGCCTTGACATCTGCGGCAAGACCGGCACAGCGCAAAACCCGAGGGGCGCGGATAACTCGGTGTTCATCTGTTTCGCTCCGATGGACGATCCGAAAATCGCGGTTGCCGCTTATGTCGAGAACGCCGGCTTCGGCGCCACTTGGGCGGCTCCTATCGCCTCCCTCCTGATTGAGAAATATCTCAACGGTGAGACTTCCAGACCTGATCTCGAGAACAGGGTTTTGCAGGGAGATTTGATGTCAAGGGTGAAAACTTACAATTAAAGGATGGGTAATTTCTCGGACAGAGGTGTCAAGCAGTCTATAGACTGGAAGCTGGTAATATCCTACCTGCTTCTGATCCTTATCGGCTGGGTCAACATCTACGCTTCCGTCCACTCATCCGAACCCTCCAGCATATTTGATTTCAGCGTCCGCAGCGGGAAACAGTTCGTCTGGATACTCACCGCCATGGGACTGGCGCTTATCATCCTATTCGCGATCAATCCCCGGTTCTTGGAAAGTTCCGCCTTGCCATTGTACCTGTTCGTGCTGGTCCTGCTCGTGGTGGTCATATTCGTATCAAAAGATGTGAAGGGATCCCATTCCTGGTTCGAGTTCGGCCCGGTCAAGTTCCAACCGGCGGAGATTTCCAAGATATCCACCTCTCTCCTGCTGGCTACTTTGATGAGCCAGACCAACTACAGGATCACGCGACTCAAGGACTTCCTGATGACCGCTTTGATCATCGGTGTGCCGATGCTAGTGATCCTGGCCGAGAGCGAGACAGGATCCGCCCTGGTGTACGTCGGTTTCCTGTTCGTGATGTACCGGGAAGGGTTTTCAGGATGGTGGTTGTTCAGCATCATTTTGGCTGTGGCCCTGTTCATCTTGACCCTTACCGCCTCTCCTTATGTCTCTTTACTTGTGCTGATTGGAGTTATTCTCATCATTACTATCATCATTCCTGGAAGGATAGGCGTGGCCGGCTGGATCAATCTAGGAATACTGACCCTGCTGTGTCTCTTGCCTTGGGTTTTCGGCAAGACCGTACCTGAGGAATCATTCCTGGCCAAGGTCAAGCCCTTGTACATCCTCCTGGGAATATGCCTGTGTGTCGTGGCGACAATGCTGGTCAGAGGTTACAGGGAGCGCAAGAGGTATCTGTCAATGGGCGCCCTCGGCCTGATCGCCGGTATAGCTTTGGTGTTCTCTACCGAATTCATATTCAACAACATACTCCAGGATCATCAGCGTAAAAGAATAGAGGTCCTTCTCGGCATGAAGGAGGATCCGTCCGGAGTCGGCTATAATGTCAACCAAAGCATGATAGCGATCGGGTCCGGTGGCTTCTCCGGCAAGGGATTCCTTAACGGCACCCAGACTACTTTCGGTTTCGTTCCGGAACAAAGCACCGACTTCATATTTTGTACTGTTGGAGAGGAATGGGGCTTCCTCGGATGCCTTGTGGTAATATTCCTTTATGTGTTCATGATTTGGAGGATCGTGATTGACGCCGAGAAGAGCCGGGAATCCTTTACCCGGATATATGGGTATTGTGTCGCGTCGTGCATATTCATGCACCTGTTCATCAATATCGGGATGACGATCGGACTTATGCCGGTGATCGGGATCCCGCTGCCGCTCCTGAGCTACGGAGGCTCCTCCCTTTGGGCCTTCACGATACTGATATTCATATTCATAGCCCTGTACCGGCAAGAGAAGAAATACTATTAACCGATTATAAGATGAAAAGAACTCTGACCACATTGCTTGCGGCCATGCTTGGCGCCGCTCTTTTCGGCCAAGTCAAGGTGGCCGTCCATGAGAATGCCAAAGACCAGCCGGTCATCCCGAAAGAGATTTACGGCCAGTTCGCCGAACACCTCGGAAGGTGCATCTACGACGGCATCTGGGTTGGCAAGGACTCCCCGATCCCTAACGTGGACGGGTACAGGAAGGATCTCGTGGAAGCCATCCGGGAATTGAAGGTGCCTGTGCTTCGCTGGCCAGGGGGATGCTTCGCCGATGAATATCACTGGCGGGACGGAATCGGACCGCTTTCCGAGAGGCCCAAAATGATCAACTCCAACTGGGGCGGCACCATTGAGGATAACTCATTCGGTACTCACGAGTTCCTCAACTTCTGCGAGATGCTCGGTATCGAGCCGTACATCTCGGGCAATGTCGGTTCCGGAAGTGTCGAGGAATTAGCCAAATGGGTGGAATATATGACCGCGAAGGGCGGCACGTTGGCCGAGCTTAGAGCAAAGAACGGCCGGGTGGAACCCTGGAAAGTAAAGTATATCGGAATCGGTAACGAGAGTTGGGGATGCGGCGGCAACATGACCCCGGAGTTCTATTCCGACCAATATAAAAGGTATGCCACCTATTGCCGCAACTATGATGGCAACCGTCTCTACAAAGTGGCTAGCGGAGCCTCCGACTATGACTACAACTGGACGAAAGTTCTCATGAAAAATGTCAGAAACAATGTCTCAGGGCTCTCTCTACACTATTACACAGTGGATTGGGGCAAAAAGGGTTCAGCCACTGAATTCACTGATGAGGACTATTACAATGTCCTGGGCAAGGCCGTAGAAATCGACGAGGTTATCAAAAAACATGAGGCGATCATGGATCTCTACGACCCTAATCACAGGATCGACTTGCTTCTCGACGAATGGGGTACATGGTTCGATGTGGAACCCGGCACGAATCCCGGCCATCTTTTCCAGCAAAACTCTATGAGAGACGCCATGGTCGCAGCTTTGACATTGGACATATTCAACAAGCACACAACCAGACTTAAAATGGCCAATATCGCCCAAATGGTTAATGTGCTTCAGGCGATGATCCTGACCAAGGATTCCGAGATTGTCCTGACTCCGACCTATCATGTGTTCAGGATGTACAACGTCCATCAGGACGCCACAAGCATACCGGTAGCTTTCCAGTGCGATTCCTTGGCCTCGACCTCCGGCAGGCTTTATCCGATACTCAGCGTAAGCGCCTCAAAATCAGATGCGATTCATGTGTCTTTATCCAACCCTTCTGTAACTGAGCCCAAGACTGTCGAGCTGGAGTTCGACGCCATGAAACCATCCAAGGTCTCAGGTGAGATCCTGGTCGGAAAAGGCAAAGGGATAGAAGCGGTCAAGTCTCATAACGACTTCGGCGGCAAGAACGTTGTCGCTCCCGCCGCCTTCAAGGACTTCAAGACCTCCGGACGTACCGTTAAAGTCACCCTGCCGCCAGCATCGGTTGTGGTGCTCAAGATCAGATGATAAAATGAAATAGAGGAGGCGCGGATTCGAATCCGCGCCTCTTCTCAATCCAAACTCATTAGTTACTACTATAACCACTTTAACTAATTATAGTTGGGATTCTGTTTAAGATTAGGGTTTTCTGTTATATAACTCCTGCTTATAGGAAGATAATAGAAATCCTCCTTGAAGACCCTTGACTTATCTCCCTGGCAGTTGATTATCTCGTACCCGAAAGTATCGAGTTCCAGAATCTTAAATGCATTGAGACGATGGAAAACTCCGCTGAGATCATTCACCGCGGTTCTCCAACGCCTGACATCCCAATAGCGGATTCCCTCAAAAGCCAGCTCGATTTTCCTCTCGTGACGGATCTGATCCATATCTATGGAAGTACGAGCCGGAACGCCAGCTCTCTGTCTGATCTCGTTGACAGCTGAAAGGGCGATCTGGTTCTGACCTAACTCGAAAGCCGCCTCCGCCTCATTGAGAAGTATCTCGGCATATCTGAAGACGATGAAATCCTGGCCGGAAAAACCGCCCTCACCTGGATCCGGGACCTCCAGCAACCACTTCCTCAGGGTAAAACCTGTCTGCGTGGCTCCCGCATTCGTCATTCCACCATTGGTGTCTTTGCCAAACCTATTACCACGGAAGCTGGCGAAGTCCTTGGCATCTGCTTGAGCTTTGGTGTCAACCGTAAAGTAATAAGTGTCCACAGTGCTTCCGAGCAACGGGGAACCGTTGTAGAATATCGTGGCGTGGAAACGAGGTTCCTTGTCCTTATAGAGCTCAACCGTGCCGCAATACTGGTCATAGTTGATCTCGGATCCAGGGGTTCCATCCTTGAATTCATACTCATCAACCATCTCAAGTGTCGGGTTGGTCACGCAATAGACAACATTGTGGAAAGATTTTGGAAGGTTGTCGTGGTCATACTGATGACCGAAATCTCCAGCGACATGCTTCTTGGCGAATATTATCTCATTGTTGTTCTCATCAATGAATATCCTGCGGTAGTTCTCTACCTTATCTTCATATTTATTATACAAGGAATAACGTCCGCCGCTGATAATAGCCTTTGAGGCGTTCAAAGACTCTTCAAAATAATAGTTAGCCCGATCAGAAGGGATTCCGAGAATATCAGAGTATTCGGTGCCATCGAATTTCTTACCGTACTTTGCCACACAGGCAGCATTCAGCATAGCGCGACTCTTCAAAGCAAGTGCGGCCCATTTGGTAGCATGGCCTATCGCTGAAGCATCCTGACTTTCCGGAAGGATAGTCGCGACTTCGTCAAGTTCCGTACGAATAAACTCATACACAGCTTGTTCCGAATCCCTGGCGGGATAAATATCCTCATCTGTCGCAAGCTGGGGACGGGTAATAATCGGAACACCTCCATACCGGATCACAAGGTTGTAATAATGGAAGGCGCGAAGGAACCTAGCTTCAGCGGAAACCCTGGCGACATATTCCTGAGAAAGATGCTCGCTATTGGTAACATTCTGAATAAACTCATTATAGAGTCGGATTACATCATAATTCCAAAGCGCGATCCATTCGCTGGCACCCTGATTGTCTGGATTGATGACGCCAAGAGTGTAATTGTTTAGAAGGGAACTCCAGCCAAAACACGTACGGGCCTCATCGGTAATGACATTGAGATTGTTCTGATAGTCAAAAATCGTATTGAAATGGCTCTTATTATACAACTCCGTGAGGGCAGCATCCGCAAGAACCTCGTTTTCCCACACCTGGGCATCTGAGATCATATCAAGCGGTTTCTTGTCCAGTACATCGCACGAGATGAAAACCGAGACAATTGAAACGATAAGGAAATATTTGAGTTTCATCGTTTTACTGATTAAAAATTAACATTGAGTCCAATGGTCAAGGTCTTCATCACCGGATACTGCCACCCTGCCGCGGCAATGGATTCGGGATCACGGTAACGGACATTGGTGAAGGTGAAAAGGTTAGTTGCAGCAAGATAGATCCTCGCCCCAGAGACAGACAACGAACTCGCAAGTTTTCTGGGGAGGCTATATGACAATTGAGCATTCTTCAAGCGCAGATAATAAGCGTTCTTGATAATCCAGAAATCGGAATCATAGGTGTTAGGGTGAGTCGTCCCGTTATGAATCCTCGGCAAAGATGCGGAAGGATCCGGACTGTCAGCCTGCCAGCGTCCAGCCCATAAGGCATAAGGATTCATATTGGTACCAAACGGAGAGACGAACTGCTCACTGTAATAAACGGAATAGTTCGTGGCTCCCTGGAACAACATACTGAAATCCCAATCGCGCCATGACAGCTTTCCATTCAGACCGAAGAATATCTCCGGATCGGTGTCACGCCCAATTATCCTCTGGTCTTTCCAATTGATGACATTGTCTCCATTAAGGTCTGAATACCTTATGTCTCCTGGCATAACCACGTT
>JAEEGI010021122.1_pt1 | contig 12966 bp, 1 predicted proteins | sample 8958751 | NCBI WGS metagenome assembly JAEEGI01 (sample SAMN16246545, study PRJNA631951) | gut metagenome | biome: gut microbiome; feature: rumen; material: KS-attached | host: Bos | place: Iran: Karaj | collected 2018-10 | reverse complement strand
TTTTTTATCCTTTTCTTCTTCTTCTTTTTTTTTTTCTTCTTTTTTTTCTTTTTCTTTTTCTTTTTTTTTTTCTTTTTCTTTGTTTTTTTCTTCTTCTTCTTTTTTTTCTTCTTCTTTTTTTTCTTCTTCTTTTTTTTCTTCTTCTTTTTTTTCTTCTTCATCATTAATAATATTGATTTCATTAGTCATATTTCTATTTTCATCATCAATTTCATTACTCATATTTATATTTTCATCATTATTTTCATTTCTCATATTTATATTTTCATCATTGTTTTCATTTCTCGTATTTATATTTTCACCATTGTTTTCATTATGTACTTCATTTTCTTCTTCTGAATTATCATTTAATTTATTAATAGTTCCTGAGCTTTCATTAATTTTTTCTGATTGTGTTGGCAAAATTTGAGGTTTTGATATTGGAGTGTAAACAGATTTAACAGGTTTTACCCAATTTATAATTGTAAATACAATCAATAAAAATAGTATAGTTCCATATAAATATAATGAAATATTATCCTTTAAATTATTTACTTTATTATAACATTTAAATGGTAAATAATATATTTTTGTTTTTTTATCAAAAGGAACATCACTTACATTTAAAAAAACTCTATTTTTTTGATTTCCTGTACAATTAAAAACAGCAAAATTATTATCATTTATGTCTACAAAAGTACAATATTCTGTATTAAAACTTATACCTTGGTAAATATAAAATTGTCTATATTTTTGAGTTAAATCATAACTAAAATTTAAATTTTGATAACAAGGATCATTAAATGCATCATCATTTTTATTATAAATATCTATCCCTTTTTTTTTATAAAAATGATATAAAGGACTATTACAATTAAATAATAAAGAAGGAACATAAATTTGATAATAATAATTTTCGCATTGTAAAAATATTTGTCCTTTATAATTCCTTTTAGATGAAACATATATTTCTAATCCTAAATGATCATTTTTGTTTTCAACATAAGATTTTACAGTATAAGGAATTGATGTTATAATAATAGTATCATTCTCATATAAATTACTATTTTCACTATTATTAGCACATTCACTAAAATCAATGAAACTTAGAGTAGAATTAGAATAATTTCCTAATAACGAATAAACATCATTTGTTTTATCTACTTTATACCATAAATAAGATATTAAACCATTATTATCTTCAAAAATTTTATAATCTGTAATATTAGTTTCACTTGCAACATCTTTATTTAATGTATCTGCATTCTTTATTAAATCTTTTATATTATTTTTTGTTTCATCTAATCTTCTCATTGGTTTAACTATATCAGTTAGTTTAAGTAATAAAAATAATTTAGCAAAATATAATAAATTAATGTGATTTTTATATTCCTTTTCTTTAATAGTAGAAAGAGTATATTTTTGAAATGTTTCTATAGTATCCACTGTTAATCCTTTTTCAATAGGATTACTTTTATTTTCAAATAAACTTATTCCACTTTTAACTTGGGCAACCAAACTAGGATCAGAATAATTAAAATCACCATTAGCTTTAGCATATCTATTAATATTTTGTATAATTTCTTCCATTGTAATATTTTGTTCAATATATTCATTCATATTATATTCACAATATAAACCTCTAAAATTATCTTTACATTCACAAATTAATTTTTCAGGATCACAAGTATTTTTATTACATAAATTATCACAAATATCATTATCCCTATTTTCTACATCCTCTGGAAAAAAACATGTCTCATTAATGTTAATAGTTCCAGGAGGACAAGAATAATAACATTTATTTCTTCCTTTTTCAGTATAATGATTTAAACAATATATACAACGAAAATCATTTATTGGATCAATGGCATAATTTTCATCATTTGAACATTGTTCTACACATTCTCCATCTTCATATATTTTTTTTTCATCTGATGTTTCACTACATAATTTACAACTTGGAGTTTCTTTTTCTACTCTAAATAATGGAGGTGGACATTTTAATTTTGATACATTTAATTGTTTATCATACGTAATATCCTCACCACATTTATTTTTACATGTTATATCAAAAGTATCATTATTAAATATTCCATATAAATCAAATATTAAAAGTAATTGATATTTTTTTTGAGTCAAAGATAAAGATAAAGAATCATAAGTTTTGTTATTTTCTATATTTGTTAAATAACATTTTGTTATTTCATCTTCTAATAAATCCTTTGCAAAATTTATTGTTAATTGTTGTGATGATAAACCTTCAATAAATTTTCCTGATATTATATTTATGTTATTTGAAATAATATTTGATTGTAAATTTATTTCACGTTCAAAAATTTTTGATTCATCAAATTCTTCTTTTGTTTTTATTTTTATTGCTGATTTTGAATCACCAATTATGTTACATATATAATTTCTAAATGAATGATCTTTAGAATAAGGACATTGAATTGAAATTCCATTATAAAAGAAAGTTATTATATTCTGAAAGATTTTTGATGTTTGTAAATTAAAACTTATTGCACCTTTTTTTCCTGGACAAATTGAACCTGTTGATTCATAAGCAAAAATGTAGAAATATCTTTCCCAATATTTATATTTTATTGTTAATACAGCAGCTTCTGATATTTTTTGAGGATATTCACAATTTACAATTAAATTATTATATTTTTTACATCTTAAATTTTGATTAATATTTTGAACTTTATTAATATATATTTGATAAATATTATTTGAATTATTTAATTCATTTGCTTCAAATGTTAATTGAAAATTAACAATTTGAGTAGATTTAATAGATTTATCAATCAAACTAATAGAAGATGAAGAAATATTAAATTTAGAATGCTGAATATAAATTTGTCTATCTAAAGTAATATATGAATTAGAATGATAATTATCTATATCTTTACAAAATAAATAAAATGTATATGTATAACCTTCAATTCCCGTTATTTTAAAACTAAATTGATTTTTATTAGATACTATATTTCTTGATTCTTCATTTCCTTTATCAGACATAATTATAATTTTATCTAAAAATTCCATATAAAAATCTCTATTTGTATTTTCAATAGTTATTGCTAATGCTCCAGGAAAAATTTCATTTCCTTTTGGTTCTATAATATTAAAAATAGATTCATTAAGTGTATTATAAATAGATAAATTTAGTAAACTATTATTATTACCAAAATAAAGCATATATTCACCAAATATTATATCAGTTTCAATTTTACAAATTATTCTGTTTGATAAATCTATATCATCATCTTTATTACAAAATAATGGAATAATAGATGTATCTTTTTTATTTAGTTTAATACCTAATTTATCCAAAATACAATAAGTATCATCAAAATAAATATAATCTTTATAATAAATTTGTTGATTTATTAAATTACTATATTTTATCGGTAATTCATATAAAAGATTATCATTTTGAAATAATTCAAATTTATAATCTCCTGTAGATAAAGGTTCACATTTATATGTAGTATAATTATTTTCTAATTTGCATTGTAAATCATTTAATTTTCCTATTAAATGTATTCTTTCACTTTCTATTAATTTAACTATAATTTGTGATGTAAAATGAATTTGGAAAGAATTATTAATTAAAATACATTGAGTATCATATCTTAATAAAGTTTTCTTATCAAATATTGTTTTATTTGAATTTTGATTGTATAAAAATATTTGACTTAAATTTAAAAGTGAATAACCAAATACATAAGTTCCATTTTTATTAACTTTTCCTCTATAATTAAATTCTTCATCATTAATTTCTTCAAATTTATTTTTAAATTCTCTTTCAATATCTAATTTATAATATATTGAACTAATATATTTCATTCCATCTCCTGAAACTTTAATTTTAATTTCTACTTCTTCATTATTGGACATTAATATAATTGAATCATCTACTGTAATATTTAAATCAAATGTTATAACTTCTTTTTCATTTTCATCAAAATTAATTTTACTTTTAATTTGGCCAGATTCATTTACAATAATTTCTTTTATTGTTTGAATTCCTTCAATTGTTGTATTAAAAATCAAAGAATTTTCTTCTTTTTTAAATGTGTTTTTGTCAAATGAAATGTCAGAAATATTAATTGAATTTATATTTGATACATTATAATTTTTAGTGTGAATGATAATATATGTTTTATTGTCATTTGTTACTTTTAAAACTATAATGTTACTCGATTCTATATTATTATTTATTGTTATTTTTTCATAATTCATATAATTTGAATAATTATAATAAATATAAAAATTATCTTTCATTGTGTCAATAAAAGGATATTTAGTTTCACATATTATTTTTTCATTTTCATTATTACATGTTAAAGTATATTCCTCAACACTTCCTATTTTCTTAATATATATAGGTTTGAATATATATGAATCATTTATAAATGTAATATTATTTTTATAGTAACTATCTTCCAAAAAAGGTGATTGAAAAAATAAAACTGCTTTATTAAAGATAGTATAATTTGAATGATTTATTTTTATTGAAAATTCATCTTCTCCTGAATAATTTATTTTTTCTTTAGCTTCTTCAGATAAAAAATATTCATTGTCTTCATATTTAAATTCATATTCTTCTGTTTCATTTATGCTTAAAATAAATGTTACATTAGGGATAAATGAAATGTTAAATTTATCATTAAAAGATATATCTGGGCGATAATTTGAAGAAATATATTTAGGTTGATTAAAATTAAACAAACTTGAAAAGGTATCAGCAATAATTATATAGTTATCAAATTCAAATTTTTTTTCATTTTTAAAACGAAGTTCAAATTTATATAATCCTGAATCATTATTTGTAACATCATAACTATATGTTATATAATTTGAATTTTCCATTTCATCAAAGGAATTTTCAGATACAATGAATATATTATCTATTGATTCTTCTTTTATAGTTCCATAACAATATAAAGTAATATTATAATAATCGGGATCTGTTTCATTTAAATCTTTTATAATATAATTTCGATTAATTTCTGTTTTTGAATAATACATATTAGGTGTTACATTATAATTATAATAATCTGCAAATATATGGAAACAAGAATTACAAATATCTTCGTCAAATTCTAATTTTTCTCTTTCTAAACTTATTAATTTTAAATCTATAATATGATTAAAATCTAATACAATTTCTGCTCTTGATGTATCATTTTCATTTTCTATTATTTTAATTGAATAATTATAATTGTCATCATTTATTTTATTAAAATGAACATATTTAATTAAATCAAGTCTTGAATCATAACTTGTAATTTCTATTATATTATTATCTAGATATCTTTCATCAGTAATTTCAATATCTAATTCAGTTTCATTAAATGGTTTTGATAAAAAAAGATTACTTGAAACTAAATAATTTCCAATAATTAAAATATAATAACCATGCTCAAAATCTTTGAATAAATTACTATTATTTCTCAATAAAGAATACTTATAAATTCCATTTATAAATTCAGTTTTTTCTCCATATTGAAATGTATATACTTCTCTTTTATTTTTTGAATATAATGTTAAATCTTTTATACTTTCCAATTCTAATTGAGAATTATTATTAACTTCAAATTTAATATAAGGAGTATTTAAATAAATAAAATCTTTGTTTGGAGATGTGAAATTGGACAATGAAACTTGATAATCAGAAACAAAAAATATTTCTCCAGGTTCAATCATTTTTAAATTATCATTATCAAAAACTGTGTAAATTTGATAAAAATGATTTGTTAAATTATGTAAAGGAACTTTAAATGATATATTATTTTCAGTGATTATAAATTTTGATTTTTCAATTTCAATATCATTATAAATATCAGAAATATTATCTTCTTTTAAACCTCTTAAAATTATTTTTTCAATATTATTAATTGATTTATTATATTCAAGAGTTATATTTTGTTCTCCATTTTCTCTATAAAAAAAATTAGGTTCTATTGAAATTATAGAAGGATCTTCAACAATAATTTTAAAATCTGAAGGAAAGAACATAATTTTTTCATCTTTTTTATCACAATTAACAAAACGTGAAATATAATTAACTTTATTATATTTTTCTTTTAAATAATCAGTAAAATAACATTCAATTAAATTTTTATTTGAAAAACAAATGTCTGAAAAAGGTAATTTCAAAGTATCAGTTTCTTGTACTTCATCATTTAAATCAAAAACTATTGATTGTGGATTCTCTTCATCATGAATAATGTAAATAGGATAATAATATTTTGAATTATTATTTATTTGAAGATTATCATTATATAATTCTAAAGTATCATAAAACATTATATTATTATTATCATAATATAAAGAATGAGGAATTATTTTAATTCCATAAACTCCTTTTTCTTTCGAAGAAAAATCATATGTATATAAAAACTTATTATAATTGGGAGAGTCTATTTTAGTTTTATATAATATTTCATCTTTATTTTTATTTATTAATAAAAGATCAACATTGCTTTTTAATGATTGAGGGAAAGAAATATTTAATGTAAGATTAGAGTTTTCATAATTATTAGAATAAGGAACACAATTATTTTCAATAATATATTGTGCTATATAAATATTCCTATATTCATACTGATTATCAGGTAATGGTTCTGGATCAGGAAATTCAATTTGATTTTCTTCTATATCTTCATTTTCTTCTTTTTCTAAATTTCTTAATAAATTATTATTATGTTTGTTTGAGGTATTTATTTTCAATTCTTTTATTTCTCTTAATCTTCTTGTTCCTGATTCTTCACTTTCACTTTCATTTTTATATTTATATCTAATCAATGCTTTTACTGGTAATATTCTTTGTTTTGTGAAAAATGAAAATAAATATTCTTTATTTGTTGAATTTAATTCAATAAATGTATATGGTACATAAATAATATTATTCATCATTAACTCTAAATTTTTATGTGCATTATCATTTAATTTAACTCTAAAAAGAATTTCTTTTGAAAATTCTTTAGCAATAACTAAAGGATCCAAAATAATAAAATTAGTTACTATTAAGGTAAAAATGTGACTTTTATTTGTATAATCATATATAGTAAATAAATAATTTGCTGGTTTATCATTATTATTTAAAGGAATATTAAATTGTAATTCTTTGTTATTTATTAAATAATTTGAATTTTCTACTTTATTTTCAACACCATCTTTTATATAATTAATTTCTTTAATTTGTTCTTTGAATATTTCATTTTTAAGTTTTATTAAAAAATCTAATGAATTTGGTTTTATTAAAGCAAAAGTTATGTTTAAATTTATAATTAATTCATTCTGATATAAAAGAAATGTAAAGTCGGTTTCAAAAATACTACTATCTTCATTTATAATAGAAATATTATATAATCCTAATTGTCTTTCTTCGTTGTTGTTGTATGTAATTATTCCATTATTTCCTTCATTTATATATTGATTTTTTGTTATTGTAAAATTACCGTTTTTAGAATTAAAAAAAATTGAAATATCATTAATGTTTTCATTAAAATAGAATGTAATTGAAAAATTATAATCATTATCAATTACTTTATAAGATATTTTATCAATTTCTAAAAGTATAGGATTATCGGCTAGTTGTCTTTTTTTATCTATTTTATCAATAAAAAAACATATATATCTTTTACAAAGGAAAAAATCTTCATTATCATTAGTATTATTTATTGAATATATATAATTTCCTCTTAATTCTTTAATATAATGTAAATTAAAATGTGAATTAGATGATTTCAAATAATAATCTTCTAAATTAATTTTGCTTTTTATTAAATTTTCTCTTAAATAAGTGTTTTTTTTGACATAAGATATTTCTTTATAATTAAAAATAATTTGATTGTTTGATTCATTAACATTCAGTTTACCAACATTAAGTATTTTACATGTAGGATATTTTGTGAAATTCATTTGAAATATAACTCCATTATTTAAAATGCTCAACGACGGTTTTAATTTTTCAATGAAACCTAAATTTGTTTTACATTTTAAATAAACATTTGACTTATTATACCCAGATATAAAGATATTTTCATTTTCACTCAAACTATCTTTTTTTAAATTAAAACTTATTTCATTTTTAAAATTAAGAATTAGATGAAATTTTTTGAGCAAAATCAAAAAAAACAAAGAAAAAGAAAATTGCATACCTATTTTATAAATAAATGATTTAATAACAGATTAAAAATTATAACTGATTAAATTAATTAATTTTGAAAAAAAAAAGTATTTGAAATCAATTAAAAATAATTATATTTAAAAAATCAATCAATAATTTAAAAAATAAATAATTTTTTTTTATTAAAATTTTTTTTCTTCATTTCAATAAAGAGAAAAAATTTAAATTTTTGTAATAATATAAAAAAAAAATCTAATCTATTTTTTAATTAATATTTGCATTTAGAATACTTCCACTACTTATAATTTTATCTAATCTCTTAATATATTCTCCATTTAAAATAAAATTAATTTCTCTCTTCATTGCAGTAGTAAATCTAGAATAAGGAATAGAATTTATTTGCATTGATTTTCCAGGATTATGTTGTTTATCAAAAGGATCTTCAATTGAAAAAGCAATATTATCAGATTTACTTTTAATATATTCACTTAAATCTCTATTAATGGAAATTATTTGATCATTATCAAAAAAATAAGAATAATATTCAAAAAATTTAACAAGTAAATTAACAGCACTTTCTTTATTTTCTAAACCATTATTTATTTTATTCATATATACTTTTATTTTATTTAAGTCTTCTTCATAATAAATATTAGTTTTAATATATTCACCATTATGATAATATTCATATAAATTTTCTTTGTTAATATCTATTTTTTGTAAATTTGGAAGAATTTTTGGTTCAACAACTTTTTGTAAAAAATGAATTAACATTAATAAAAGAGCATAACTGCTTAAAAATTTATCAGGAGCACCATGAATTTTATTTATTTTTGCCCAATGTTTAATATATAATCCTAAAATATGAAATCTTTGATCAAATAAAGAATATAATCTAATTAAATTTGTATTTAATATAGGTAACATATTATGTACTGTAATATCAATCATAAATTTTGTTTTATTATCTATTAATCTTAATAATAAATATCTCCCTGTTCTATGAGTTAATTTATGTTCTGCATATTTTTTTGTTATTTCTTCTTTTATTCTCTCAAAATATTGATCAAATTCTATTACATTACATTTTGGAACAATACAAATATCTATATCTCCAGAATCAATTAAGAAATTATTCATATATGACCCATAAGGCTTTATTTTTTTTATTACTTTATCTTTTATTAATATCTTTTGTATTATTTTTTTATATTTTTGAAATGTATATGAATATATATCTCTTTTTTTATTAACATTATAATTTATTCTTTGATATAAAGGAATTAAAATTTTATTTTCAAAATTTGTTAAATTATTCCATATATTAACTGGATTTTCAATTTCTTCTATTTTTAATTGTAAATATTCTCTTTTTAACAAAGCATCTCTTCCTCTAATAAAATATTGTAAATTATTCATTATATTAACAAAAGGGATTTTATTATGTTTATAATAAAGAATTTTATTAATAAATTCTTGATCAAAAATAGAAGTATTTCCTCCAGGAAAACCATTAGAATAATTTAAATAAGTAGGAATAATAATTTTTTTATTTTCAGAAACAGTAAATTCTTCATTAATTTTATTTTTAATAGCTCCTATAATTTCAGAATCAACTTCTTTAGCAGCATCAGTGAATTTATTTCTTTTATTCTTATTATTTTGTTCTTCAAATATTTTTTTTTGTTCTTCTTCATCAACAATTTCTTTTTGTGCTTGATGAATAATAGCATCTAAATCAATTTTATCTTTAATAAATTCTTCTATTTTTTCTTCATAAGTTTCTTGTTCTTGTTCATTGATAATATCATTAATTTCATTTTTAATAATTTCTTCTTCAATTTCATCTTCAATTTCTTTAACATTAATATCATTTGGAAAATCATCATCATCTTCAGAATTATTTTTAACTAAGAAATATTCGTCATTTTTATTATTAATTCCATTTTCTGATAAAAAGTGATTGAATTGATCATTTATTTCTTCTTCATTTGGTGAATCTGATGATTCTTCATTTTCCTTTTCTAAATCTTCTTCTTCGTTTATTATTGAATAAAAATTTCTTAAAGGTAAATTATCATCTGATAATACTGTTTCTTGATTATTTATTGAATCTGGAGAAGGAGTTAAGAAATTTCTATTGAAATTTATATATTCTATTGGATTTGGTTTATGAATTTCTTCTTCTCTTTTTTCAGAGTTTATCATTGAGTTTAATATTTCATTTTCTAATTTTTTCATATTTTCACTTTCTAATATTTTATTCTCATTATTTATATTATTTTCTTCTTCTTTTTTTTCCATTTTATTTATATTTTCATTATTGTTATTTATTTCATTTTCATTTTCAATCTTTTTTTCTATTATATTTTCTTTATTAATATCTAATATATTTTCATTCATTGGAATATTATTATTTTCTAATATATTTTCATTTAAGGATTTATTGCTGTTTTCTATAATATTTTCATCATTATTGTTTTCTATTAGATTTTCATTATTATTGTTTTCAATTATATTTTCATTATTATTGTTTTCTATAATATTTTCGTTTTTGTTGTTTTCTATTATATTTTCATATTTATTGTTTTCTATTATATTTTCAATATTATTGTTTTCTTTTATATTTTCATTTTTATTGTTTTCTATAATATTTTCATTGTTATTGTTTTCTATTATATTTTCATTTATAATATCATTATTATTATTATCATTTAAATTATCTTTAATATTTTCATTTGTTTCTTTATTTAATTCTATATTTTCAATTTGAGTTTCTACTTTTTCATCTTGATTATTAGAAACTTCATTATTATCTTTAACAGGGACATCAATTTCTCTAGCTTCAACAGAATATTTAACTTTTGGTAAACTATCAATTTCAATAAAATCTCTTTTTGCTTTTCCACTATTTAGAAAAAATTGTTTATTTCTTCTATTATAATATCCCCCATCAGAACTATTTCCAGATTGATTATTTTGATTGGAATAATAATTATGATAATGATTATCTCTATTATTATAATGATAATTATAATGACTTCCTTTATAAGGATTTTGTTTAAAATTTGGATTTGCATTATGGTAATATTTATTTTGATATCTATCACTATTGCTACTTGAAATATTATTATTATTATCTTCATTTTCATTTTTATTTTCTTTATTTTGATTTTCTTCTATATTTACTTTTGGTCTTAAAATTATTCGAGGAATATTTGTTAATGAAGGACCATTATTATTATTATTATTATTATTATTATTATTATTATTATTATTATTAATAGTATTATTATTATTGTTATTAATAGTATTATTATTATTAATAGAATTATTATTATTATTAGTATTTGAATTTATTTCTTCCTTATTATCTTTTTGTTCAATTTCTTTATTTAATTCTTCACTTTGATTAGGGAAAGGAACTTCAACTAATGTAGTACCTCTTGGTTTAATATTTTTTTTATTTTTCTTATAATTATTATTATAACTATTAATATTCTGTTGTAAAATTTGAGAATTAATAGTAGCTGAATTCCTATGTCTATAATCATTATTATAATAATTTTTTCCTTGATTAGAAACAACAGATTGAATAACTTCAATAGAAGTATTTTTCTTATCATCATAAATATCATTATTATCATTTAAATAATTTTTTTCAGATAAATGAACTTCATATTCTTTATCATCACCTTCAAAATATTTTTTATTATAATAACCAGAATTATAAGTATTATTTCTATAAGGATGTCTTGAATAAAATCTTCTATCATTATAATAATAATTATTATAATCTTCTTCGTAATAATGTTCATTTTCATAAAAATTTTCATTATAATCATATAAATTATTTCCAGTATTAGAATAATTTTTATAATCAGAATAATCTTCAAAATATTTTCCTTGATTTAATCTTTGTTTTTTGTATTTAATACTTAAAATTTTCATATCATTAAATTTATTTTGTAATTCATTTCTTTTTGGTTCATCAATTCTTCCTTGAACAACATAAAATAAATTTTGCATTTGTTTAAAAATTTTTTGATCAAATTTACCTCCTTTTGTAACTTGTTGTAAATTATTTTCTATTGCTTCTCCTAAAATTCTTCCATCACCAAAATATAAATTTTTAAAAGTCTTTTTTTTTAAGTTTATTACTGTCATTTCTGTATATTTTATTTTCTTTAATATTAAATCTCTATATTCAAAGTTATTTAAATTTTTTATTTTATCATATATTTCATTAATCTCTTTTAATAAATATGTTAATGTTTGATATTGAATAAATAAATTTAATGTGTCTACAAATTTTAAAGCATAAATAAAATTATCTATTTCATCTTTTGAATAATTACTTTCATATAAATTTTTCTTTTTGAATAATTGAAAAATTTTAATTAAACTTCCTATATTTTTATTTATTCTTAAATCCATTTCATCTTGATTTTTAATGTTTAAAATATCTTCTATTTTATCAAGATAATACGAATTTATTCTGGAATAATTTTGGTATTGAGTGTTTGAGTTATCATCTTGTCTATTCATTATTTTAATAAAATATATTTAATTTCTCATGATATAATTTATTGGAAATTAATTTTAAAAATTATTTAAAAAATAATTCTTAATTTCATTCAAATATTAAAAATTAAAAATAATATTGAATATTCTTTAAATATCTTTTTATTATTTTTATGGAAATAAAACTCATTTTTTATGTTTTTTTAAACTTTAAAAAATTAATTATTTTATATTATTGATATTTATTTTTATTTTAATATTTAAAATTTTTTTTAGGGTTTTCAATAGTTTCATTATTTTATTGATATTTCTATTTT